>Ga0268296_1015_pt1 | contig 275512 bp, 246 predicted proteins | sample MetYM1_FD_191345 | JGI IMG/M metagenome (GOLD analysis project Ga0268296, IMG submission 191345) | Soil microbial communities from Anza Borrego Desert, Southern California, United States - Methylocaldum Y-M1 | ecosystem: Environmental > Terrestrial > Soil > Desert | place: USA: California... | reverse complement strand
TCAGAAGCGCACCATCGAGGACACCTGGCGCCATATCGGTCACCTCGTCCAAGACATCCAGCCTCGCGAATGCGCAAACTACTTCGCAAGCGCCGGTTATGCTTCAATCAAAATGTGAAACGCTCTAAAGGTGTCGTCCCCGCGGAGGCGAGGATCCATAACCACAGGAAGCAGCCGTAGCGCGAGATCGGCAACTACGAGTCTTCGCAAAACCGCGTCCTGCGGCCATGGATCCCAGGCTCGCGACTATGTCGCGCCCCGGGACGACACTGGTGTTCGCGGAAGCAGGGCGGCCCCTCACTCCATCCCGATCGTCGTCAGATCCTGGAACCAGTGCTGCGCCTGGACGAACTGCTTAATCTTCGGTGACAGCGCGTGCGGGTTGGTGTCGTGGACGACCCAGACCAGCGCGGCATCGTCCACGATCAGCGCATGCGCCTGGGCCAGCAATGCGTCCTGCTTGGCGCTGTCGAAGGTCTGCTTGGCCTCGTCGATCAGAGCATCCACCTTCGGGTTCTTGTAGCCGCCCCAGTTGACGCCGACAGGCGCGACCTGCCCGGAATGGAAGAAGCGGACGATGGCGTAGAGCGGGTCCGAGGTGACATAAGCGATGTTGTTGGCGGTGATGCCGGCGTTCATCTCGTCGGCCGCGCCCTTGCGCCAATGCGTATAGAGCGTCTCGAGCTCGACCACCTTGAAATCGATGTCGATGCCGATCTCCTTGAAGCTCTGCTGCAGGAATTCGTTCATCGGCAGCGACAGCATCTGGCCGGTGCCGCCTTGCGCAATGATGAAGGTGGTCTTGAGCGGCTTCGCCTTGGAGTAGCCGGCCTCCTCGACCAGCTTCTTGGCTGCTGCGAGATCATATTTCAGCTCGAAAGTGGGCTTGCCGAACCACGGGCTCGACGGGTCGACCTGGCCCTTCGCTGGCTTGGCGAGGCCATTCATCAGGCCGACCACCGCCTCGCGATCGATCGCAAGGTTGAGCGCCTTGCGCAGGCGGATGTCGGTCCAGGGCGAGCCGGGCAGCACGCTGAGATGATAATTCCAGACATGCGGCGTGACATTGTCGACGAGCTTCATGCCGGCCGCTTTCAGCTGCGGCACGGCATCCGGCGCCGGCGTCTCGATCAGGTCGACTTGTCCCGCAAGCAACGCATTGGTGCGCGTCAAAGCTTCCGGCATCGGCACCAGCACGATCTTGTCGACCTTCGGAATCCGCTTCTTGTTCCAGTAGTCGGGGTTCTTGGTCAGCTCGGCGAGTTCGCGCGGCACCAGCTTGGTCAATTTGAATGGACCGGTGCCCGAGGGCTGGCTGGCGAACTTGTCCCAATCCTTGCCGAGCTTTTCATACTGCGCCGGGCTCGACACCAGGAACCACAGCATCTGATATGGGAAGAAGGAGTCGACCGCCTTGGTGGTGATCTCCACGGTGAAGTCGTCGATCTTGGCGTAGCTGGCGACGGAGGGCAGGCGGGTCTTCACCTGCGCGCTCTGCCGCTTGTCGAATTGCGGCGCCTTGTCGTTGAGCACTTTGTCCAGATTCCAGATCACCGCATCGGCATTGAACTCGCTGCCGTCGTGAAACTTCACGCCCTTGCGAAGCGTGAAGCGCCACTTGGTCTTGTCGGCATCGTCGACTTTCCATTCGGTGGCGAGGCCCGGCACCAGCTTGCCGGGGCGGTCGGCGACGTCCATCTCCCAGGCGACCAGGGGATCGTAGATCGTGTAGGCCGTGAATTGGTAGGCGCCGGCGCCGCGATCGGGCTGGCCTGTCGTCAGCGGGATGTCCGCCATCGAGATGCCGTAGCGCACCACCGTTTCGGCGCGCGCCGAGATTGCGGAAACTGCCAGCGCAAGCACGGCGAGACAGGTCGACAGACGAACACGCATGAATCAAAGCTCCTGGGAGGGTCTGGGGTCGAACCTGCAATCTTGATGCCAGAATAGGCAGCGCGCCGTTTTCGCCGGTGCGTCATCACAAGTACTTGTCGTCCCGAAGGCAATTTGCAGAATAAGTTTCTCCTTGGCATAGCCATTGCATACGAGTGCATCAAAATTAGTCATCGAAAGCCGGAGAAGGACTGAGGCGATGCTTATCAAGAAGAACAAGACCCGCGCGGCACTGATCGCGCTGTTGGCGCTCGGGAGCGTGGCCGCATGGCCGCGCGCGGTCAGCGCCGAGACCGTGCTGCGCATTGGCATGACCGCTGCCGATATTCCGCGCACCCTGGGTCAGCCCGATCAGGGCTTTGAAGGCAATCGCTTCACCGGTCTCACCATGTACGACGCGCTGACCGGCTGGGACCTGTCTTCTGCCGACAAGGCGAGCGTGGTGATCCCCGGTCTTGCCACCGAGTGGAAGGTCGACGATGCCGACAAGACCAAGTGGGTGTTCAAGCTGCGCCCCGGCGTCACTTTCCATGACGGCTCGCCGTTCAACGCCGATGCCGTCGTGTGGAACGTCGAAAAGGTGCTGAAGCAGGACGCGCCGCAATTCGACGCCAGCCAGGTCGGCGTCACCGCCTCGCGCATGCCGACGCTGGCCTCGGCGAAGAAGATCGACGACATGACGGTCGAGCTCACCACCAAGGAGCCCGACAGCTTCCTGCCGATCAACCTCACCAATTTGTTCATGGCGAGCCCGGCGAAGTGGCAGGCCTTCTACGACAAGGCCGAAGGCGCCGATGCCAAGGCGAAGTCGCAGGCCGCCTGGACGGCGTTCGCCAAGGACGCCTCGGGCACCGGCCCGTGGAAGATGTCGAGCTTCACGCCGCGCGAACGGCTCGAGCTGGTCAAGAACGCGAACTATTGGGACAAGGCGCGCGTGCCCAAGATCGACAAGATGGTGCTCCTGCCGATGCCAGAGGCGAATGCGCGCACCGCAGCGCTGCTCTCGGGGCAGGTCGACTGGGTCGAAGCACCGGCACCCGACGCGCTGCCCGAGCTCAAGCAGCGCGGCTTCAAGCTCTACGCCAACGAGCAACCGCATGTCTGGCCATGGCAATTCTCGCGCGTCGAGGGCTCGCCCTGGAACGACATCCGCGTGCGCAAGGCGGCGAACCTCTGCATCGATCGCGAAGGCCTCAAGGACGGCCTGCTCGCCGGCCTGATGGTGCCGGCGACCGGCACCTTCGAGCCTGGCCATCCCTGGCGCGGCAAGCCGACCTTCGAGATCAAGTACGACAAAGCGGCAGCGCAGAAGCTGATGCAGGAAGCGGGCTTCGGTCCCAACAAGAAGCTGACGGTCAAGACGCAGACGTCCGCGTCCGGTTCGGGTCAGATGCAGCCGCTGGCGATGAACGAATATCTCCAGCAGGCGCTGGCCGAATGCTATTTCGATGTGAAGCTCGACGTCATCGAGTGGAACACGCTGTTCACCAACTGGCGCCGCGGTGCCAAGGACCCCTCGGCCAACGGCTCGAACGCGACCAACGTCACCTATGCGGCGATGGACCCGTTCTTCGCCCTGGTGCGCTTCCTGCAATCCGGCATGGCGCCGCCGGTCTCGAACAATTGGGGCTTCATCAACAACCCCAAATTCGACGAACTGGTGAAGAAGGCGCGCCAGACCTTCGATCCCGCCGCACGCGACGCCGCGCTCGCCGAGCTGCACGCGGCCTCCGTCGACGACGCCGCCTTCCTCTACGTCGCCCATGACGTCGGCCCGCGCGCGATGAGCCCGAAGGTGACGGGCGTGGTGCAGCCGAAGAGCTGGTTCATCGACTTCTCGCCGGTGTCGATCAAGCAGTAGTCTCGACTTGCTCAGTGCACCCTCTCCCCTCCTGTCCGCCGAAGCCTTGGCGAAGGTGGATGTGGGAGAGGGTGGCTTCGCGAAGCGAAGCCGGGTGAGGGGTCTCTCTCCGCGGATACCTCTCTCGCGTTCGTAAAGACTGTATCCGCGGCCAGAACCCCTCATCCGGCGCTTCGCGCCACCTTCTCCCACAAGGGGAGAAGGGAAGAAAAGAGACAACGTGCTCGCCTATATCGCCCGACGCATCGTCTATGTCGTCCCCATCGTCATCAGCGTGGCGCTGGTGTGCTTTCTGCTCGTGCACATCACGCCGGGCGATCCGCTCGTCGCGGTGCTGCCGGCCGATGCCTCGCAGGAGCTCGCCGCGCAGCTTCGCGCCGCTTACGGTTTCGATCGCCCGCTGCCGGTGCAGTTCGGCCTCTGGCTGCTTCGCGCCCTCCATGGCGATCTCGGCAATTCCATCGCGACCGGACGCCCCGTACTGGCCGAGGTCTTGCGCGCCGTCGGCAACACCGTCACGCTCGCGATTGCCGCGGCCATCATCGGCTTCACGATGGGCATCCTGCTCGGCTTGATCGCGGGCTATTTTCGCGAGACCTGGATCGACAAGGTTGCGACCTCCTTTGCCATCGCCGGCGTCTCCGTGCCGCATTACTGGCTCGGCATGCTGCTCGTCATCATCTTCTCGGTTCAGCTCAACTGGCTGCCCGCGGTCGGCGCCGGCCCCAGCGGCTCCAATTCCTGGGCCTGGGACTGGGCGCATCTGAAATATCTGGTGCTGCCGGCGATCACGACATCGGTGATTCCCATGGGCATCGTCACCCGCACGGTGCGTGCCCTCACCGGCGACATTCTCTCGCAGGATTTCGTCGAAGCCTTGCGGGCCAAGGGTCTGCACGAGCGCGGCGTGTTCCGCCACGTCGTCAAGAACGCCGCGCCCACCGCGCTTGCCGTGATGGGCCTTCAGCTCGGTTACATGCTCGGCGGCTCGATCCTGATCGAGACGGTATTCTCCTGGCCGGGTTCGGGCTTCCTGCTCAACTCCGCGATCTTCCAGCGCGACCTGCCGCTGCTGCAGGGCACGATCCTGATCCTGGCGCTGTTCTTCGTGTTCCTCAATCTGCTGGTCGACATCGCCCAAGCCGCGATCGACCCGCGCATCAAGCGGGGCTAGCCGATGAGCCCAGCTGTGACCACGCAACAGGTGCGCTCCCTCCCCCGCCTGCGGGGGAGGGTTGGGGAGAGGGTTTCTCCGCTCGCGAGAACCCCCCAGAGGAGAAAACCCTCACCCGCCTCGCGGGACGATGCTTCGCATCGCCCGGAGCGCCGACCTCTCCCGCAAGCGGGAGAGGTGCACTGCCTCCGCGACTTGCACCGATCGTATCAATACCAGCCGGGAGCCGGCCGATGAGCGAGCTTCCGCTTCACGCCACCGCCGACGCCGCGCTGCAGGCCGCGCCCGCGACCAAGGCGCGCGGCTATTGGGCGACGGTCGGCCGCCGCATCATGCGCGACAAGGTCAGCGTGGCCTGCGCGCTGGTGCTGCTGCTGATCTTCCTCTCCGCGGTCCTTGCGCCATGGCTGGGTCTCGAAGATCCCTACAAGGGCTCGATGATCCGCCGCCTGCGCCACATCGGCACGGCCGGCTATCCGCTCGGCACCGACGAGCTCGGCCGCGATATGCTGGCGCGGCTGATCTACGGCGGCCGGCTGTCGCTGGTCATCGGCATCCTGCCCGTGATTCTCGCCTTCTGCATCGGCACCTCGCTCGGCATCATTGCCGGCTATGTCGGCGGCAAGCTCAACACCGCGATCATGCGCACGGTCGACGTGTTCTATGCCTTTCCGTCCGTGCTGCTGGCGATCGCGATCTCCGGCGCGCTCGGGGCCGGTATCCTCAATTCCATCGTGTCGTTGACGGTGGTGTTCGTGCCGCAGATCACCCGTGTCGCCGAGAGCGTCACGACGGGCGTGCGCAACATGGATTTCGTCGAGGCCGCGCGCGCCTCCGGTGCCGGGCCCTTCACCATCATGCGCGTGCACATCCTCGGCAACGTGCTCGGTGCGATCTTCGTCTATGCCACGAGCCTGATCTCGGTCTCGATGATCCTGGCGGCCGGTCTGTCCTTCCTCGGTCTCGGCACGAAACCGCCGGAACCGGAATGGGGCCTGATGCTGAACACGCTGCGGACCGCGATCTACGTCAATCCCTGGGTCGCAGCATTGCCGGGCGCGATGATCTTCGCGGTCTCGATCTGTTTCAACCTGCTCTCGGACGGTCTGCGCAGCGCCATGGACATCAGGAACTGACGAATGATGATGGAGATGCTAGCTAGCGCCGCGCGCTCCGCACACCTCTCCCGAAGGGAGAGGTCGGATTGCATCGCAAGATGCAATCCGGGTGAGGGGTACCGCTCCACCGAGTCTGCCGCGCCCCCTCACCCGGCGCTGCACGCCGACCTCTCCCCGGTGGGGAGAGGTGGGAGATCGCGGCCATGAGCGAGAGCAACACATCCGTCGAAATGCTGGAGCCGGTCGAGGACGTTGGCGGCGTCGCGCAGCCGCTGCTTCAGGTCAACGGCCTGACGAAGCATTTCCCGGTGCGCGGTGGGCCGTTCGCCGCCAAGCGTACCGTGCGTGCCGTCGACAACGTCTCGTTCACCGTCGCCAAGGGCGAGACGGTCGGTATCGTCGGCGAGTCCGGTTGCGGCAAGTCCACCACCGCGCGGCTGCTGATGCATCTGATGCCGCGCGACGACGGCGACATCATCTATGACGGCATGACCGTCGGCCAATCGCTGAGCCTGCGCGAATTGCGTCGCGGCATGCAGATGGTGTTCCAGGACTCCTACGCCTCGCTCAATCCGCGCCTCACCATCGAGGAATCGATCGCCTTCGGCCCCAAGGTGCACGGCATGGCCGACGCCACGGCACGCGCGCTCGCGCGCGAGCTGCTCGGCAAGGTCGGCTTGCGTCCGGAAACCTTCGCCAACCGCTATCCGCACGAGATCTCCGGCGGCCAGCGCCAACGCGTCAATATCGCGCGGGCACTGGCGCTGTCGCCGCGGCTGGTGATCCTGGACGAAGCCGTCTCCGCGCTCGACAAATCCGTCGAGGCGCAGGTGCTCAACCTGCTGGCCGATCTCAAGCGCGAGTTCGGCCTGACCTATCTGTTCATCAGCCACGACCTCAACGTCGTTCGCTATATCTCGGATCGCGTGCTAGTGATGTATCTCGGCGAGGTCGTCGAGCTCGGCCCGGTCGACCAGGTCTGGGACGCGCCTGCCCACCCCTACACGCGTGCCCTTCTCGCGGCGATGCCGTCGTCGGATCCGGACAAGCGCACCGAGACGCCGCCGATATCAGGCGATCCGCCCAATCCGATCGATCCGCCCCCGGGCTGCCGCTTCCACACCCGTTGTCCGTTTGCGGAGCCGCTCTGCGCAAACGCGACACCAAAGCTCACCGCGCTCGATAGAATGGGCCACGAGGCGGCGTGCTACATGGCCATACCGGGTTCAGGCCATAGCCGCGCGCCCAGGGAGAAGGCCGCATGACCAGACCGATACCGAAAGACATCAAGCCGATGGCGCAGGTCGCCGGCGTGCCCGTGGACGACGAGATCGCAACCCGCATCTCCAATGCCATCGGACCTGCCTTCGAGGGCTTCGCGGCCATTGCCGGCACGCTGCCGTTCGACCTCGAGCCTGCCGGCTATGTGCTCGCGCAGACGCAGAAGGTGTCGAAATGAGCACCGAACCCGCATTGATGACCCTCACCCAGGTCGCGCGTGCGATCGCGATGAAGCAGCTGTCCTCGCATGAGGTGACGCGCGCGCTGTTGCATCGCATCACGCAGTGGCAGCCGCACCTCAATGCCTTCATGTCGATCGAGGCGGAGGCTGCATTGAAGGCGGCCGATGCAGCCGATGCCGAGCTTGCCAAGGGCAACGTCCGTGGTCCGCTGCACGGCGTGCCGCTCGCGCACAAGGATATGTACTACGACGCGGGTCACGTCGCGACCTGTGGCTCGCTGATCCGCCGCGACTTCGTGCCGACCGTGACCTCCACGGCCTTGCAGCGGTTGAAGGACGCCGGCCAGGTCCGTCTCGGCACGCTGCATCTCGCCGAATTCGCCTATGGGCCGACCGGGCACAACGCCCACTATGGTCCGGTGCGCAATCCCTGGAATGTCGCCCACATCACCGGCGGGTCGTCATCCGGCTCTGGCTCCGCGGTTTCCGCGCGCCTGACCTATGCGGCGCTCGGCTCGGATACCGGCGGCTCGATCCGCATGCCCGCGCATTTCTGCGGCGTCACCGGCCTCAAGACCACGGTGGGACGCGTCAGCCGCGCCGGCGCGATGCCGCTGTCGCAATCGCTCGACACCGTCGGCCCGCTGGCCCGCACCGTCGAGGACTGCGCGCTGTTGCTGGCGCTGATGGCCGGCCCCGATCCCGCCGATTCGACCTGCAGCCACGAGCCGCTGTCGGACTACGTCGCGGCCACCAAAGGCGCGCTGAAGGGCCTCAAGATCGGCGTGCCGGTCTCCTTCTATGTCGACGATCTCGACAGCGAGGTTGCGCGCGTGCTGGACGAGACCATCGCGGTGCTCGAGCGTGAGGGCGCCGAGATCGTCAAGGTCGAGCTGCCGGACCAGCGGCAATTGTCCTCGGCGAGCCAGCTCGTGCTCGCCGCGGAAGCCGCCGCCTTCCACAAGCGCTGGATGATCGAGCGTCCGCAGGATTATGGCCCGCAGGTCCTGATGCGGCTCCAGAACGGCCTCGCCGTTCCCGCCATCACCTATCTCGAAGCGATGCGCTGGCGCGGGCCGGCGCTCGCCGCGCACGACGCCGCGACGTCAGGCGTCGATGCGGTGATCGCACCGGCTTCGCCAGTGCCGGCGCCGACGATCGAGGAGAGCGACGTCGGCGGCGGCCCGAACGCGCCGGCGCTGTTGCAGCGGCTCACGCTGTTCACCCGCCCGGTGAATTTTCTCGGCCTGCCGTCGCTCACAGTGCCCTCCGGCTTCACGAAGACCGGCCTGCCGGTCGGGATGCAGCTGATCGGTCGCTCCTTCGACGAAGCGACCTTGCTCACCATCGGCGCGGCCTTCCAGCGCGCCACCGATTATCACGATCGATTGCCGAAACTGCCGTCATGACAAAGCTCGTCGAGATATCGGGCCTCAACATTCGCTTCACCGGCGAGCGCACGGTCTATGCCGTGAACGATCTCAGCCTCTCGCTCGGCAACAGCGAGGTGCTGGGCCTGCTCGGCGAGTCCGGTTCCGGCAAGAGCGTGACACTGCGTGCGCTGATGCGGCTGCTGCCGAAGAAGCGCACGCAGATCACGGGCACGGTCAACGTGCTGGGCCGCGACGTGCTCGCCATGAACGACGAGGAGCTGTCGTCGTTTCGCGGCCAGACCGTGTCGATGATCTTCCAGGAGCCGGCGCTCGCGCTCGATCCGGTCTACACCATCGGCGCGCAGATCGCCGAAAGCGTGGTGCGCCACGAAGGCAAGAGTTTCGCGGAAGGAAGGGCGCGGGCGCTCGAAATGCTCGAGGTCGTGCGCATCCCCTCGGCGAAGCGCCGGCTCGACGCCTATCCGCACGAGATGTCGGGCGGCATGCGTCAGCGCGCGATGATCGCGCTCGCGCTCGCCTGCCGTCCCAAGATCCTGCTGGCGGACGAGCCGACCACGGCGCTCGATGCCACCGTGCAGATTCAGATCCTGCTCTTGCTGCGCGAGCTGCAGCGCGAGTTTGGCATGTCCGTCATCTTCGTCACCCATGACATCGGTGTCGCCATCGAGATCTGCGACCGCGTCGCGGTGATGTATGCCGGCCAGATCGTGGAGCAGGGCACGCTTCGCGACATCGTCCGCTCGCCGGTGCATCCCTACGCCAAGGGCCTGCTCGCCTCGACCATCCATGGCGCCAAGCGCGGCGCCCGCCTGGAGACCATTCCCGGCACCCCGCCCTCGCTGGCGGAGAAGCCGCACAACTGCTCCTTCGCTCCCCGCTGCAAGCTCGCAGAGCCGCGCTGCCTGGAGCAATTGCCTGCCAATGTCGAGGTCGGACCGGGCCGGGCGGCGAGATGCGTGCTGGCGGAGCCGGTCACCGTGGTGTCATAGTCCCGGATGAGTTGGGCCAGACTGCGCGAGCCTCGCCGCCAGCATTCACACCTTATTCATCCCGGATTCATCCCGGCTCGCGTTCCGCCATCGGCGCCGTCATTCTGCTGGTCGTCGTGCGCCTGGTGCGTGGCGGGGGCAGGTTCTAGGCACGATCCGGAAAAGCGCGCAGCGGTTTTCCGAAAAGATCTCAAACAACGACCTAAAGCGCGATGACGATTCATCCTGATCGCATCGCGCTTTAGCCCCGCATTCGGCAGGGGAACTTCCAGCCTCTCGTTTTCCCGGAAGAGACTGAAAGCCTGCAAGAAAAAGCCGCAAGCCTGTGAAATTCCGGACTTGCGCGGGGGGGCATCAGGGGTAGATGTGGCCTCATCAGGACTCTGGATGAGCTTGGCTGCGTTGGACGCCGGGCAAACATGATGTTAATCCGGGGCGAGTACCCTGAATTGCCCGTGAAATCAGGGGCTTTGCCCCCTTAGTCGAAAGAGATCAGACTGATGGCAGCCATCCCTGGCGTCCGCCGTTCGGAGCTCGGTGACGCCTTGCGCGCTTGTCGCACGGCATTCATCGGCGTCGGCTTGATGAGCTGCATGATCAACCTGCTCTATCTGACCGGGTCGATCTTCATGCTGGAGGTCTACGACCGGGTGCTGCCGAGCCGCAGCATCCCGACCCTGGTCGGCCTCATCATCCTCGCCAGCTTCCTCTACATGGCGCAGGGCGTGCTCGACATGATTCGCAACCGCATCCTGGGGCGGATCGGCACGTCGCTCGACGAGGCCCTCAACAAGCGCGTGTTCGACACCATCGTGCGCCTGCCGCTTCTGGTCGGCAGCCGCAACGAGGGCCTCCAGCCGCTGCGCGATCTCGACAACGTCCGTTCCTTCCTCGGCGGCATGGGCCCGAGCGCGTTCTTCGATCTGCCCTGGCTGCCGCTCTATCTCGCCATCTGCTTCGCCTTCCACGTCCTGATCGGCGTCACCGCGCTGGTCGGCGCCATCATCCTGGTCGGGCTGACGCTGGTCACCGAGTTCATGTCCCGCCAGCCGGCGAAGGAGGCGATGGGCCTCGCCGCCCAGCGCAACGATCTCGCCCAGGCCAGCCGCCGCAACGCCGAGGTGATGGTGTCGATGGGCATGGCCGGACGGATGAACCAGCGCTGGAGCGAGGCCAACGAAAAATATCTCGCCGGCAATCAGCGTGCGAGCGACGTCGCCGGCGGTCTCGGCGCGATCGCAAAGGTACTGCGCATGATGCTGCAATCGGCCGTGCTCGCGGTCGGCGCCTATCTCGTCATCCACCAGGAGGCGACGGCCGGCATCATCATCGCCGGCTCGATCCTCTCCGCCCGCGCGCTCGCGCCGGTCGATCTTGCCATCGCTCATTGGAAATCCTTCGTCGCCGCACGCCAGAGCTGGCACCGCCTCACCCGCCTGCTGGAGCAGATGCCGGCGCAGGCGATGCAGACCCAGCTGCAGGCGCCTTCCAGCCGGCTCTCGGTCGAAGGTGTCGCCATGGTGCCGCCCGGCGATCAGCGCCTCGTCGTTCAGGACGTCACCTTCGCGCTCGCCGCAGGCAATGGCCTCGGCGTGATCGGCCCGAGCGGCTCCGGCAAGTCGTCATTGATCCGCGCGCTGGTCGGGGTCTGGCAGCCGGTGCGCGGCAAGGTACGGCTCGACGGCGCGGCGCTCGATCAGTGGTCAAGCGACGCGCTCGGCCGCCACATCGGCTATCTGCCGCAGGACGTCGAATTGTTCGGCGGCACCATCGCGCAGAACATCAGCCGGTTCGATCCCGAGGCGACCTCCGAGGACATCATCGCGGCTGCGAAAGAAGCCGGCGTGCATGATATGATCATCAAGATGCGCGAGGGTTACAATACCCAGGTGGGCGAGCAGGGCGCAGCGCTCTCCGCGGGCCAGGCGCAGCGCGTGGCGCTGGCGCGCGCGCTCTACGGCAGGCCGTTCCTGGTCGTGCTCGACGAGCCCAACTCCAACCTCGACACCGAAGGCGACGAGGCGCTGACCCGCGCCATCCGTGCCGCGCGCGAACGCGGTGCCATCGTCGTCGTGGTGGCGCACCGCCCGATCGGCGTCGAGGCGGTCGACCAGATCCTGGTGCTGCGCGACGGCCGCATGCAGGCGTTCGGCCCCAAGGAGCAGGTGCTCGCCCAGGTGCTGCAGCCGCGCGCGACGCCGCCGGCACCGATCAAGATCGTCAGCGAAGGCGGAGTGGCCAAATCATGAGGCTGCGATCACTGGTTTATCCTCTCCCTCTCCCCGCCTGCGGGGAGAGGGTCGGGGTGAGGGGGAGTCTCGACAGGGGAGGTGAGAGTTGGACTCGTGGAGAGTCCCCCTCACCCGATCGCTGCGCGATCGACCTCTCCCCGCAGGCGGGGAGAGGTGAAAGATGAACACGTTGGCTATCGGTGGAACGAAGCCCCCCGCCAAGAAGACTGTAGGTGATTCCATCAGGTTTCATCTGGTCCTCGGCCTCGCCATCGTGGTGGTCCTGGTCGTCGGGCTCGGCGGCTGGGCGTCGACCGTCTTGATCTCGGGCGCGCTGATCGCGCCGGGGCAGATCGTGGTCGAATCCAACGTCAAGAAGGTGCAGCATCCGACCGGCGGCGTGGTCGGCGAGGTGCGCGCCCGCGACGGCGACCGGGTCAAGGCCGGCGACATCGTGGTGCGGCTCGACGACACCGTGACCAAGGCCAACCTTGCGATCGTCACCAAGAATCTCGACGCCGCGCAGGCGCGCGCGGCGCGACTCCAGGCCGAGCAGCGCGGTCTCGACAGCATCGAGTTCCCGCAAACGCTGCTCGAGCGCGCCAGCGATCCCGACGTCAAGGTGCTGCTCTCGGCCGAAACCAAGCTGTTCGACGTCCGCGTCAACGGCCGCACCGGGCAGAAGGCGCAGCTGCGCGAGCGCATCACGCAGCTCAACGAGGAAATCTCCGGTCTCAGCGCCCAGGAGAAGGCCAAGGACCAGGAGATCGCGCTGGTGCAGAACGAGCTCACCGGCGTGCGCGAGCTCTACGAAAAGCGCCTGGTGCAGATCTCGCGCCTGACCCAGCTCGAACGCGACTCGGCGCGTCTCAACGGCGAGCGCGCGCAGTACATCGCCTCGCGCGCCCAGGCCAAGGGCAAGATCACCGAGACCGAGCTCCAGATCATCCAGATCGACAAGGACGTGGTCAGCGAGGTCTCCAAGGACCTGCGCGAGACCAACGACAAGATCGGCGAGCTGATCGAGCGCAAGGTCGCTGCCGAAGACCAGCTCCGCCGCATCGACATCCGCGCGCCGCAGGACGGCATGGTGCTGCAATCGACCGTGCATACCGTCGGCGGCGTCGTCACGGCCGGCGATACCTTGATGCTGATCGTGCCGCAGACCGACGATCTCCAGGTCGAGGCCAAGGTCAATCCGGTCGACATCGACAAGCTCCAGATCGGCCAGAAGACGCTGCTGCGTCTCTCCGCGTTCAACCAGCGCACCACGCCGGAGCTCAACGGCGTCGTCAGCCGCGTCTCGCCCGACGTCACGACCGACCAGCGCACCGGCCAGGGCTACTACACCATCCGCGTCTCGATGCCCCCGGAAGAGATCGCCCGGCTCGGCGACGTCAAGATGATCCCCGGCATGCCCGTGGAGGCCTTCGTCCAGACCGGCGACCGCACCATGCTGTCCTATCTGATGAAGCCGCTGCACGACCAGCTGATGCGCGCCTTCCGGGAGAAGTGACGCACGAAAGCGCGTCATCCCGGCGCGCGCCTGGCGCGCATCGGGGATCTCGTGCGGCATACTCGGTCTCGTAGGGTGGGTCAGCCTTGCGGCTGCGCGAAGCGCAGTCCGCTGGCGTAACCCACCTCTTTGGTCTCCGCAGAAGCGGAAGTGGTGGGTTACGCTGCGCTAACCCACCCTACGCTTTCTCATTCTTTGCTATAGTTCGACTCAAGCCCAAACAGCCCGGCGGTCGAATCATGCAATCTCCACCCTCCATCGCCACCGAATCCTTCACCGACGCGAGCCTCGCGGTTGCCCGCCTCGAAGAGATCTACGAGCGCAACACCAAGTTCCTGCGCGAGCGGTTCGAGGCCTATGTCGGCGGCGAGGCCGTCACCACACGGGTGCGGGCCTATTATCCCTTTGTCCGCATCACTACCGCGACGCATGCGCGGCTGGATTCGCGCCTGTCTTACGGCTTCGTCGCAGGGCCCGGCGTGCACGAGACCAGCGTGACGCGGCCGGATCTGTTCCACAGCTATCTCACCGAGCAGATCGGATTGCTGATCCAGAACCACGGCGTGCCGGTCGAGATCGGCGAATCCGCCGAGCCGATCCCAATCCACTTCGCCTATCGCCGCGACATCAATATCGAAGCCGCCATCACGACCAGCGAGAACTCCGCCGTCACGCGGTCGCTGCGCGATGCGTTCGACGTGCCTGATCTCGCCACCATGGACGATGCCATCGCCGACGGCACCTTCGAGCTGCAGCCGGGGACGCCCAAGCCGCTGTCCCTGTTCCGCGCGGCCCGCATCGATTACTCGCTGCGCCGGCTCTATCATTACACCGGCACCGATCCCGAATATTTCCAGAACTTCGTGATCTTCACCAATTACCAGTTCTATGTCGACGCCTTCGCGCAAGCGTGCCAGCAGCGTCTTCAGTCCGGCGAGGCGGGCCTCGACGCTTTCGTCGCGCCCGGCAACATCGTCACGCGCAGCGGCGGCGCGACGGCGGGCGCTGCCCCCGCGCGCGCACCGCAGATGCCGGCCTTCCATCTGGTCGCGCCGGGTTATCGCGGCATCACGCTGATCAACATCGGCACCGGTCCGTCCAATGCGCGCAACGTCACCGACCATGTGGCCGTGCTGCGGCCGCATGCCTGGCTCATGCTCGGCCATTGCGCGGGCCTGCGCAACACGCAGCGGCTCGGCGACTACGTGCTCGCGCATGGCTATGTGCGCGAGGACCATGTGCTCGACCGTGAGCTGCCGCTGTGGGTGCCGATTCCCGCGCTTGCGGAGATGCAGGTCGCGCTCGAGGAGGCGGTCGAGGATGTCACCGGGCTCGAAGGTTTCGAGCTGAAGCGTCTGATGCGCACGGGGACGGTGGCGAGCGTCGACAACCGCAACTGGGAGATTTCCGGGCCTGAAGTGATCCGCCGCCTGTCGCAATCGCGCGCGGTCGCGCTCGATATGGAATCAGCGGCCATCGCCGCCAACGGCTACCGCTTCCGCGTCCCCTATGGCACGCTGCTCTGCGTCTCGGACAAGCCGCTGCACGGCGAGATCAAGCTCGCCGGCATGGCCAGCGAATTCTACCGCCGCCGCGTCGGCCAGCATCTCGAGATCGGCCTGAAGGCGCTGGAGCGGCTCAAGCAGCAGGAATCGGAGCGCCTGCATTCGCGAAAGCTCCGCAGTTTCGCCGAAGTCGCGTTCCAGTAGGTCGGGGCCCCCTTTCATCCTTGCTGACAAGCCGGAGAATTTTTCGCATTGTCCGCGAGGGGGGCCGACCGGGACGCTTGCAATGCCGCTCACGCGCGACAAGATCATTGGCCATGATCTCGAACGTCTGGCCTTTCGCTTCACCATGCTGAACGATGGCGAGGTCGTGCAGTGCCAGATCAGCGACGCTGCCATGGACGAGCTCGCGGGCATGCAGGGCACCGAGAGCAGCGCGCGCCAGGCACAATTCTTGTCGCTGCGCGAAACCATCGAACGCATTGCGTCGGACCTCTACGACGAAGCGCCGCGCTTTCACGGCTATGTGGTGCGGATTTTCATGCGGCATTTGGGGCGGTGACGTTGAGCGCTGCCGCGGACACATCCCCCTCACCGTCACCCCTCCAGCTTCCTCAGCAACAATTTCAGTGCCGTCGCTGCAAACACCTGCATGTTCGCAAACCGGTCATCGCTGCCCGTCTCCAGCGTCATCACCTCCGCGGCGGGTCCTGCGACCGCCATGCAGCTATGGCCCGCTGCATCGCCGTAGCGGTTGCCGGTGGGGCCGGCCGCACCAGTCTCGGACAGGCCCCAATCACAATTGAAGCGGCTGCGCATCTGCTCGGCCAGCAATTGCGCGTAGGGCTCCGACGACGACCGGAAACCTTTCATGCCGTCATCCGAAATATCCATCAGCACCCGTCTGGCATCGCGGGTGTAGACCACCGCGCCGCCGAGGTAATAGGCGGAGGCGCCGGATACCGCGAGCAGGCTGGCCGAGATCAGGCCGCCGGCCGATGATTCCGCAACCGCGATGGTCTGTTTGCGCGCGATCAGTTGGGCCGCGACCCGTTCCGCAATGTCGACGAGCTCTTTCATCCCTGAAACCTCTCATTCCTTCGCAACCGAGCTGCGCCTTCCTAGCATATGCCGGCGGCCCCGGCTGAGTTGCGGGCGGCGGGCAGGCCTGCTTGAATGCGGGCACGAGACAAGAATTGACGAGGAAACGTGAAGGAGACGTCATGGCGTCCCTGATCGCCGGCGGGGTGGACTGCGATGTGCATCCGGCCGTGCCGCATCTGACCAGCCTGCTGCCGTACCTGAACGATTATTGGCGCGATCAGGTGACGACGCGCGGCATGGTCGACCTCGTCTCGCAATCCTATCCGCAGAACTCGCCGATTACGGCACGGCCGGACTGGCGTCCCGAGACAGGCAAACCCGGCGAAAGCCTGGCGGACATGCAGCGCCATGTGCTCGATCCCTTCCAGCTCCAGCATGCCATCTGCAATCCGTTGTATGGCGTGCAAATGGTGTTCTCCGAGGACATGCAGGCCGCCTTCTGCCGCGCGCTCAACGATTGGCTGGCGAAGGAATGGCTCGACCGCGACAAGCGGCTGCGCGGCTCGATCGTGATCCCGACGCAAAGCGTCGAGAAGGCCGTCGCCGAGATCGAGCGCTGCGCCCCGGACAAGCGCTTCGTCCAGGTGCTCGTGCTGGTCATGGGCGACGTGCCGCTCGGCAAGCGCGCGCTGTGGCCGATCTACGAGACCGCGGAGCGTCTGGAACTCCCGGTCGGCATCCACGCCGGTTCCGCCTATCACAATCCGCCGACCGCCGTGGGCTGGGGGTCCTATCACATCGAGGATTATGTCGGGCAGGCCCAGGCGTTCCAGACCCAGCTCACCAGCCTGATCGTGGAAGGCGTGTTCGCCAAATATCCGCGTCTGAAAATGGTGCTGCTGGAGTCCGGCGCGTCCTGGATCGCGCCCTATCTCTGGCGCCTGCACAAGTTCTGGCGCGGGGTGCGGATGGAGACCCCATGGGTCGATCGCGCGCCGCTGGAAATTGTGCGCAGCAACATCCGCTTCTCGTTACAACCATTTGATGCGCCGCCGGAACCTCAGACATTAATTCGCCTGTTTGATCATATGCAGTCGGACGAATTGGTCCTATTCTCCACGGACTATCCGCACTGGCAGTTCGACGGCCAGGACGCGCTGCCCGGAGGTCTGTCCCCCGATCTCGTGCGCAAGATCATGATCGACAATCCGCATGCAACCTATCCCCGCCTGACGTGAGCCGCTGCCAAAGGAGGCAAGGCGATGAATATCCAGTTCCGCGAGAGCCAAGAAGCCGCTTCCCCACTGACCGTCAAAACCGCGATCGCGGACTGCGACATCCATCCGGCACGCGCCACCCGCACCGAACTCTATCCCTACCTCGCCAAACGCTGGCAGCATCACCTCGAAGTCTACGGCGTCCATGCCTATCAGGGCATGATGGAAGGCCCGCCCTATCCGAAAGCCCAGCCCAACGCCTCGCGCCGCGACGCCTATCCGCCGGAGGGCGGGCCGCAGGGCTCCTCGCTGTCGTTCATGCAGAAGCAGCTGCTCGATCCCAACAACGTGCAACTGGGAGTGCTCAATCCGCTCAATACCGGACAGGGCATCCGCAATCACGAGCTCTCGGCGGCCCTGTGCTCGGCGATCAACGACTGGCAGATCGACAAATGGACCAGCAAGGACAAGCGCCTGAAGGCCTCGATTGTCGTCGGCAACGAGGACGGGTTGTCGGCCGCCGCCGAAATTCGCGAGCGCGCCGGGGACAAGAACTTCGTGCAGGTGCTGCTGCTCAGTCGCAATGTCGAGCCGCTCGGCCAGCGCCGCTATTGGCCGATCTACCAGGCCGCGGAGGAGGCAGGCCTTCCCGTCGGCGTCCACGCCTTCGGCTTCGGCGGCAACCCGATCACGCCCTCGGGCTGGCCGTCCTACTACATCGAGGAGATGGTGGGCCATTCGCAGTGCCAGCAATCGGCGCTCGCGAGCCTCGTGCTGGAGGGGGTGTTCGAGCGCTTCCCGAAATTGAAGATGGTGATGATCGAGGCCGGCTTCGGCTGGGCGCCGTCGCTGGCGTGGCGGCTCGACAAGGCCTGGCAGCGGCTCAGAAGCGAGGTGCCGCATGTGAAGCGGCCGCCGTCGGAATATATCCGCGAGCAGGTGTGGTGGACGACGCAGCCGATGGAGGATCCGGAGCGGCGCGAGGATCTGTTCGACGTCATCAAATGGATCGGCTGGGATCGGCTCCTGTTCGCGACCGACTATCCGCATTGGGATTACGATGAGCCCTCGCGCGTCTTGCCGGCGGGCGTCAGCGAGGCCAATCGCGAGGCGTTCTATCTCGGCAATGCGAAGAAGCTTTACGGGATAGCCGCATGATCCGAAAAAGTGGGAAGCGGTTTTTCGATCAGATCATGCGGAAAACCTAAGCATGGCCCGGCATGTCATTGCCGCGGTCGATGAGCTTCCGCCGGGCACGCGAAAATTCCTGGAGATCGACGGACGGCCGATCGCGGTCTTCAACATCAAGGGCGAGTATTTCGGCCTGATGAACCGCTGCCCGCATCAGGGCGCGGCGCTGTGCGAGGGCCCGCTGATCGGGCTCGCGCAATCGAACAATCCCGGCGAGATCGAGTACACGAAGCTCGGCGAGATCATCCGCTGCCCGTGGCACGGCTGGGAGTTCGACATCCGCACCGGCCAATCCTACTGCGACCCCCGCCGCTTCCGCGTGAAGGCCTATCCGGCCCATGTCGAGCCGGGCGCGAGCGTGGTGAAGGGGCCATATGTCGCCGAGACGATCCCGGTCAGGATCGAGAGCGACTACGTGGTGGTGGAGCTGTAGCCGCACCGGCAGTGCGCTCCCTCGCCCCGTTCTTACGGGGAGAGGGTTGGGGTGAGGGGCCTCTCTCCGCGCATGAGATTCCCGCCGGACCTGTACCCCCTCACCCGGATCGCAAGAGCGATCTGACCTCTCCCCGCAAGCGGGGAGAGGTGAAGAGCCATCAACGCCCCGCGACCGGCTCCGGCACCGCATCATAGGCCGGCACCGCTTTGCCGCCGCGATACACCGTCGAGGCCGCGATGATGCCGAGCAGGGCGGCGAACATCAGCCAGAAGCCGGGCGAGGCCTTGTCGCCGGTCCGCTCGATCAGCCAGGTCGAGGCGAACGGCGTGAAGGTGCCGAACAGGGCCGCGGCGAGCGCAAACGCCAGCGAGAAGCAGGTGGTGCGGACATGCGCCGGCACGATCTCGACGAGGGCACCCAACATGGTGCCGCTGTAGACGCCGAAATAGAACGAGAACATCATCTCGACCGCGAGCAGCTTGCCGAAGGTCGGCGCCGCCACCAGCCAGTGCAATGCCGGATAGGCGGTCACCAGCGACAGGCAGGCGATCGCAATCAGCACCGGCTTGCGGCCGATGCGATCGGAGAGCGCGCCGCCGACCGGATTCCAGATGAAGTTGGTCACCGCGACGAGCAGCGTGACCAGCAGCGCATCATGCGTCGACAGCTTCAGCACGGTCTTGCCGAAGGTCGGCGTGTACACGGTGACGAAGTAGAACGTCGTCGTGGTCAGGATCGCGATCATCATGCCGAGGACGACGATGCGCCAATTGGCGAGCGCCGAGGCGAACACCTCGCTCGCGGTCGGATGCTTCTTCATGGCGAGGAAGGCCGGCGTCTCCTCGAGCGTCCGCCGCAGGAGGAAGATCAGCGGAATGATAAGGCATCCCACGAAAAAGGGAATGCGCCAGCCCCAGGCGGCCACGGTGTCGGCCGGCATCACCTCGGAGAGGATGTAGCCGAGGATCGAGGCCACGAAGATCGCGACCTGCTGGCTCGACGACTGGAACGAGGTGTAGAAGCCGCGATTGCCGGGCGTCGCGATCTCCGCGAGATACACCGACACGCCGCCGAGCTCGACGCCGGCCGAGAAGCCTTGCAGCAGCCGGCCGATCAGCACGATGATCGGCGCCGCGATGCCGATGGTCGCGTAGCTCGGGCAGAACGCGATGACGATCGTGCCGAAGGCCATGATGCCAAGCGTGACGATCAGGCCCTGGCGGCGGCCGATGCGGTCGATATAGGCCCCCAGCACGATGGCGCCGACGGGGCGCATCAAGGCGCCGAGCCAGAACACGCCGAACGTGTTGAGCAGCGAGGCGGTCTCGTTGGTGGAGGGGAAGAACGCCTTGCCGATCGCGGCGGCATAGAAGCCGAACAGGAAGAAGTCGAACTGTTCGAGGAAATTGCCGCTGGTTGCGCGCAGGATCGCGCCGACGCGCGACTTGATGGCGGGTGGATTGGTTGAGGCGGCTGGTCCAGCCATGACGTTGCTCCCCTTGGAAAGACGTGGCCGGGCCGAAATGCATTGCACGGCAAGGCGACAGATTGATGCTGCGACAATCTGTCATACCCCTTCCCGCGCGGAGCGGAGCGAGTCAACCGGTATTCCGGAGGAAGCTGATGATTTTTCAGGCTTTATTTTGCGTTGCAGCGACGATCCATTGCCGGAACGCGGCAAGCTTCGGCGCCTCGCGGCGGCCCTCCGGCGCGACCAGGTAGAACCCGGCATCGGCCGGCAGCGCGATCTTGAACGGCACAACGAGGCGGCCCTTGGCGATGTCGTCCTGGACGTAGGAGGTCCGTCCCATCGCCACGCCGATGCCGTCGATCGCGGCCTGGATGGTCATGAAGATCATGTCGAAGGTGATGCCGGGCTGCCTTGCGATATCGACGGGCAGGCCCGCCGCGGTCAGCCACAGCCGCCAGTCGTCGCTGTTGGTGTTCGAGGTGTGCAGCAGCGGATGGTTGCGCAGATCCTCGGGCCGGCGCAGCGGCTTGTCGCCGCGCAGCAGTGACGGACTGCATACCGGAAACAGCTCGTCCGCCATCAGCCAGTCGGCGCGCACGCCCGGCCACTGGCCGCGGCCATAGCGGATCGCGGCATCGACATTGTCGCGCTGGAAGTCGATGAGGCTGGTCGAGGTGGTGATGCGCACGTCGATGCCGGGATGCTGCTCCTGGAAGTCGGTCAGCCGCGGCAGCAGCCATTTTGCCGCGAGCGAGGCGAGCGTCGACACGGTCAGCACCTTGTCGTCCTCTTTGCGCAGCAGTCGATCGGTGGCGAGCCGGAGGTCGTTGAAGGCGGCGCGGACGCCCGGGAGGTAGTCGCGCGCCTCCGGCGTCAGCGCCAGTGCGCGGTTCTGCCGGATGAACAGGCGGATGCCGAGCTCCTCCTCCAGCCTGCGGATCTGATGGCTGATCGCGGTCTGGGTCACGTTCAGCTCGCTGGCTGCCAGCGTGAAGCTGAGATGGCGCGCGGCGGCCTCGAACGCCCGCAATCCGTTCAGGGACGGCAATCTGGCAGTCATCTGGCAGTAGGATGCATGACGTTATTTCATGCGAATGGGTACAAATTGTCGTTTGTCGCAGCGCGGTAGGAAGCAGATATTAGCAGTCAACTTAGCTCCAGGAGCTGAAAATGTCTACTTTGACCGACAATTCGATGACAAATCATCATGCACCGGGGCTGATCCAGCAGATCGGCGAGACGCTTCACGTCTGGCATGAGCGCTACCGCACCAGGCGCGAGCTGACCAACTGGACTGCCCGCGACCTCCATGATGTCGGGCTGTCCTGGTCCGATGTCGCCTATGAGGCCGACAAACCCTTTTGGCGGGCCTGATAGGCCGCCAGGCCGGCGCCGCCCGACTGTGGGGGCGCCGGCGGTCCCTTTTTCGCACGGCATGTGTCATGAGCATCCTTCGCCTCGAAGACCTGAAGCAATATTCGGACAGGGTGCGCACAAGCGACGGCACGGCGCTCAACGTCCGCTTCGTCGAGCCGCGCGACACCGACGAGCTCCAGCACTACTTCCGCTCGCTCTCGACCCGCTCCCGCTACAACCGTTTCTTCGGCGCGATCAGCGAACTGCCGCAGGGCCTGCTGCACGACTTCCTTCGGGTGGGCGAGGGCGAGCGCTTCACGATCGTTGCGACCATGATGGTCGACGGCTTCGAGACCATCGTGGCCGAAGCGCGCTACGCCTTCCATGCCGAGACCGCGACTCTCGAGTTCGGCCTGTCGGTCGACGATCGCTGGCAGGGCCGCGGTATCGCTACCGCGCTGATGAAGAACCTCGAATGCCGCGCCGCCGCGCTTGGCGCCGAGCACATGTTCGGCGACACGCTGCGTTCTAACGAGGCGATGGTCTCGCTCGCGCGCAAATCCGGCTTCGCTTTCGTCAACCATCCCGACGACTGGAAGCTGGTGCGTTTCGACAAGGAGATCAGCGTCGCGCCCAGAGACATTCCCTGCGCAAGCTGGCGCCTCGCCGCCCTTTCCCGTCAGGCCGACAGCCCCTCAGCCTCGGCCTGACACCACTGCAGCCCGGCCTGGCCAAGCCAGAGCCGGGCTTTTTTTCCTTTCCTGCCCGATCCGTCATCCTGAGGCGCTCGTTCTGCGCACTTCGCAGAACGAGCCTCGAAGGATGAACGGCCCCGCTGTTTCCAAGCAGTCTCTCGCAGCAACAGTCGGGCCGTCGCCCTTCGAGGGCCGCTGAAGAAGCGGCCGCCTCAGGGTGACGGTCACAGATTTCGGGTGTCAGCTACTTCCCCGTGAACACCGCCTTGCGCTTCTCGATGAAGGCCTGCACCGCCTCCTTGTGATCCGCGGTCGTGGTCAGGCGGATCAGTCGTTCAGCCTCGTGGTCGCGCGCCGTTTCGAAGTCGAACAGCAGGGCCTCGTCGAGATTGTCCTTCATGTAGCGCAACGCCAGGCGCGGGCCTTCGGCGAGCGATCTGGCCAGCGCGAAGGCCTCGGTTTGCAGCTTGTCATCAGGCACCACGCGGTTGACGAGGCCGATGGCTTCGCAGCGTACCGCATCGACGCGATCGCCGGTGAACATCAGCTCGCGCGCCCGCGCGGTGCCGACGAGCCGGGTCAGGAGCCATGCGATGCCGTAATCGCCGCTGAGCGCGATGCGGGCATAGCCGGTCGCGACGAAGGCGGATTGTGCGGCGATGCGGATATCGCAGGCCATGGCGATGGCAAGCCCGGCGCCGACCGCGGGACCGGGCAAAGCCGCGATGGTCGGCTTGCGCACCGACACCAGCGCGCCGGTCAACAGCCGCTGCCGCTCCTGAAGGTCGGCAACCTTGTCGTCAAAGGACATATCGAGCTTCGCCTTGTCGCGATGTGCGCCCATGCCCTTGACGTTGCCGCCGGCGCAGAACGCTTCGCCCGCGCCGGTGAGCAGCAGCGCGCCGACATTCGGATCCTCGGCGCAGATCCGGATCATGGTGCGCAGCGCCGGCGTCAGCGCGTCCGACAGCGAATTGCGCGCCTCCGGCCGGTTCAGTGTGATGATCGCGACGCGATCGCGGATCGTGCAGAGGAGCTCGCTGGTGCCGGTGTCGATGGTGGTTTCGCTGGTCATGTCGCTTCCTCTCTTTCGTCATTGCGAGCGAAGCGAAGCAATCCAGGCTGCTTCCGTGGAGACATCTCTGGATTGCTTCGCTTCGCTCGCAATGACGATTGTTGTGATGTTATCGCCTCAAAACTTCTCGACCCAGGGCCGCAGCTCGAGCTCCCAGCTCCAGGCGCTGCGCGGCTGCTGCAGCACGTTCCAGTAGCTCTGCGCGATCGCGTCGGGATCGAGCATCGAATCCGGCTTGTCCGCTGGATCGGCTCGCGCGGCGCTGCGGATGCCGCCGTCGATGACGAAATGCGCGACATGGATGCCCTGCGGCGACAATTCGCGCGCCAGGCTCTGCGCAAGGCCGCGCAGCGCGAACTTGCCCATCGCGAACGGGGCCGACTGCGCATAGCCCTTGACGCTGGCGGAGGCGCCGGTGAACAGGATCGCGCCGTGCTTGTTCGGCAGCATGCGCTTGGCCGCCTGCTGCGCCACCAGGAAGCCGCCATAGGCGCTGACCGCAATCGCCTGCGCGACATCGGCCGGAACGAGCTCGACGAAAGGCCCGCGCGAGCGGCCGCTGGCATTGTAGACGACGAGGTCGGGCGTTCCGATCTCACGCTCGACGAGGCCGAACAGCCGTTCGACCTCGTCGGGCTCGGTGGCGTTGCAGGCATAGGCCTTGGCGCCGGTCTCGCTGCAGAGCGCGCCGAGCTTCTCGATCTTTCGCGCGGCGAGCGCGACGCGGATGCCCTGGGCGGAGAGCAGGCGCGCCAGCGAGGCGCTGAGGCCTTCGCCGGCACCGACGATGAGGGCGATCTTGTATTTCGGATGTTCCATGGCGTGATTTCTCGGAAGCAGGAGCCGCTGATCTATGCATGAGCTGTGCGAACAACCAGCCAAAGGGTTTGGGTCGGCGATCACAATTCCGCAGAGCGAATTGCTCCTCCACGGCGATCATGCCGCCCTGACAATTTGCGGCTTTATCGCTGTCCGCGACTGGAGCATGATCGACATCATCCAAAGCGGCAAGCGCAAAGAATTGCCGTCGGACGGAAACGAAGAGGACGATCATGCACAAGCCGGTCACAGCGCAGCCACAAAATGTCGCGGCCGCACCATCCGGCCTGCTGGCGCCCGATACGTCAGGCATGAATTTCTACCGCGCCGATCCGGCGCTGGCCGATCTCCTGCGCATTCATCTGCCGGACACGCTGTTCCGTCATATCGAGCCGCATCTCGACCGTCTCGGCGCGCTCGCCGGCGGCCATCTCGACGAGTGCGCGCGGCTCGCGGACCGGCACACACCCGTTTTGCACCAGCGCGACAAGTTTGGCCGCGACACGCAATGGATCGAATACCACCCGGCCTATCGCGAATTGGAGAATGCTGCGTTCGGTGAGTTCGGCATCCACGCGCTCTCTATCGCTAAGGGCATCATGGGCTGGCCGGACAAATACCCCGTCGTCGCCAAGCACGCCTTCACCTTCCTGTTCAACCAGACCGAATTCGGCATGGGCTGCCCGATCAACGTCACCGACGGCTGCGCCAAGCTGTTGGCAAGTTTCGGCAGCGAGGCGCTGAAGGCAAAATATCTCGACGGCCTGACCTCGACCGACATGAGCAAGCTGACGCAAGGCGGCCAGTTCATGACCGAGAAGGAGGGCGGCTCCGACGTCGGCACGCTGACCACGCGTGCGGTGCAGGAGGGCGACCATTGGCGTCTCTACGGCGAAAAATGGTTCTGCTCGAATGCGGACGCGAAGGTCGTGATGCTGCTGGCGCGTCCTGAAGGCGCGGGCCCCGGCACGCGCGGCGTCGGCCTGTTCCTGATGCCGCGCTTTCTCGACGACGGCTCGCAGAACAACTACCGGATCGTGCGCCTCAAGGACAAGCTCGGTACCCGTTCGATGGCCTCGGGCGAGATCAAGCTCGAAGGCGCGATCGCCTACGCGGTCGGCAAGCTCGACCGCGGCTTCGTGCAGATGGCCGAGATGGTGAACTCGTCGCGGCTCTCCAACGGCGTCAAGTCCACCGCGCTGATGCGCCGCGCCTATCACGACGCGATGACGGTGGCGACGAACCGCGTGGTGTTCGGCAGCCGCATCATCGACCTGCCGCTCGGACGGCGGCAGATGTTGAAGATCATGCTGCCGGTCGAGCAGGCGCTGTCGATGAGCTTCCTCACCGCCGATGCGCTCGATCGCGCCGAAGCCGGCAGCCAGGATGCGGCGGCGCTCCTGCGCATTCTCACCCCGACGCTGAAATTCCGCGCCACGCGCGATGCCCGAAAGGTCTGCGGCGATGCGCTCGAGATGCGCGGCGGCATCGGCTATATCGAGGAATTCGCCACCGCTCGCCTGCTGCGCGATGCGCATCTCGGCTCGGTCTGGGAGGGCACCGGCAACATTGTGGCGATCGATGCGCTGCGACGCGCGGTCGGTCGCCACGGCGCGGAGTCCGCGCTCGCGGCCGATCTGCACGCCCGGCTCGACGACAGCGCCTCCGTGCCGCAGGCCTGGCGCGACCGTCTGCGCGGTCTCACCGATCGCGCCGTCGGCTTTGCGCGCGAGGTCGCAAGCAAGTCCGAGAACGAGGCGGAGGCGCGCCGCGCCACCAGCCTGCTCTATCATGTCGCGAGCGCGGTCACCTTCGCCTGGGAGGCGCATCGCATCCACGACATGCGCGGCGATGCGCGCCGCCTGCTGCTGTCGCGCCTCGTCATCGATCATCGCGTGTTGCCGAGCGATCCGTTCCGGCTGACGGAAAATGCCGCGCAAGCGAAGATCGCCGCGTTGCTGCTCGGCGATCGCGCAGGCGGCATGAGCGAGGTTGGCGAACTGGTTCTGGCAGCGTAGGCTACTGCGGCAGCGGGCGCAGTTCACCTCTCCCATAGGGAGAGGTCGGATCGCGTGAGCGATCCGGGTGAGGGGTTGCGTTCTCACGTGAGACCTGAACCCCTCACCCGGAATCGCATCTTACGATGCGCTTCCGACCTCTCCCTTCGGGAGAGGTGAAGAGCCTAGATCGCGCGAGCGATAATCAACGAAACAAACACTGAGGAAACACCGATGAAGGCCGCCGTCCTCCATGAAGTCAACAAGCCGCTCGTCATCGAGGATGTCAGCCTGCCGAAGCCCGGTCCGCGCGAGGTGCTGATCCGCACCGCGGTTGCCGGCCTCTGTCACTCCGACCTGCATTTCATGGAAGGGCTCTATCCGCATCCGCTGCCGGCGGTGCTTGGGCACGAATCCGCCGGCGTGGTCGAGCAGGTCGGCTCCGACGTCACCTACGTCAAGCCGGGCGACCACGTCGTCACCTGCCTGTCCGTGTTCTGCGGCACCTGCGACAACTGCACCACGGGCCGCACCGTGCTCTGCACCGACACCACGGTGAAGATGCTGCCGGGCGTCTCCAACCGGATGCAATGGTCGAAGCCGGAGAAGCTGCACCAGTTCCTGAACCTCTCCTCCTTCGCCGAGCAGATGCTGGTGCACGAGAATGCCATCGTCAAAATCAGGAAGGAGATGCCGCTCGATCTCGCCGCGCTGATCGGCTGCGGCGTCATCACCGGCTATGGCGCGGTGGTGAACACGGCGAAGGTGACGGCGGGCGAGACCGTGGCCGTGATCGGCTGCGGCGGCGTCGGCATGGCCGCGATCAACGGCGCGCAGATCGCGGGCGCCGGCCGCATCATCGCCATCGACACCAATCCGGCGAAGCTCCAGCTCGCGACCAAGTTAGGGGCGACTGATATCATCAACCCGGCGGATGGTGACGTCGTGAAGCAGGTGCGCGACCTCACCAATGGCGGCGTGCATCATTCCTTCGAGGTGCTCGGCCGCAAGGAGACCGCCGAGCAGGCGTTCGGCATGCTCGCCTCGGGCGGCACCGCCACCATCGTCGGCATGATCCCGTTCGGCCAGAAGATCGAGCTGCACGGCTTCGATTTCCTGCGCGAACGCAAGATCCAGGGCTCCTCGATGGGCTCGAACCACTTCCGCGTGGACATGCCGCGCCTGGTCGATTTCTACCTGCGCGGCCGGCTGCACCTCGAAGACTGGATCTCGGCCAAGCTGAAGCTGAGCGAGATCAACGAGGGCTTTGCCAACATGAAAGCCGGCAAGACGCTGCGTAGCGTGATCATGTTCGATAGCTAGCGGTCGTCACGGTGTCATCGTCCGGCTTGACCGGACTATCCAGTACGCCGCGGCGGGACTTGTGTGAATGAACTCCGCCGCGGCGTACTGGATGCCCCGGTCGAGCCGGGGCATGACAGCGGAGTGTGAGGACCGCCTGCCCTAACTGACCGCGACAAGCGATGCATCAATCATCGAACATCTTCGGCGGCACGAACCCGCCGAACTCGCGCTCGATCAGCTCGGCGAGCTTGAGCGGCGTGCGATCTTCCAGCCACGGACCGACGATCTGAGCGCCGACGGGCAGGCCGTCATTCGACAGACCGAGCGGAACGGCCGTCGCAGGCAGCCCCGGAAGCGTGGCAATGCCCGGCCAGGCGAGCTGGTCGGAATAGGGATAGTCCTTGCCGTCGATGCTGATACGCCGCAGCCGCTGCTCCGGCGAATGGTCATGCGGAAAGGCCGGCGTCGGCATGATCGGGCAGATCACCGCGTCGAAGCTCTTGAACAACGCGCGCCATTGCGCCCGCAGGCCGGCGCGGCTGCCTGCGTCGAGCACCCAGGCGCGGTGGCTTGCGGTGATGCCACGCAATCGCTCCGCGCCGAGGCTGCGATCCTCCGGCGAAAGCTCGCTCGCCCGTGCCTGCGAGTCCGCCAGCTCGTCGGGAGGTAAGAACGCGCCGAGGAAGCTCAGCAGCATGCGCATGTAAAGCCGCGACGTCTCCACGAAGTCCGGAAGCAGCGCGCTCTCGCGGGCGACCGTCACGCCGGCCTTCGACAGATCGGTTGCGAGCCTGTCGATCGCGCCGCGCACGTCCCGATCGGTCGGCAGCAGCGGGTGGCTGTCGATCACCAGGACACGAAAATCCCGCAGCGACTGATGCCGTGCAACGGGCAAGTCGAGCTTGTAGGCGACACCGGCATCCAGCGGATCCGGTCCGGCCATGATGTCGAGCAGCAGGGAGAGATCCGCTGCCGTGCGCGCCATCGGACCGATGACGGCGAGGTCGCCCTCGCGCGGAATGGCCGGAAACGGCGGCGGGGTTTCGCCGCGCGCCGCGCAGAGATTGAGGGTCGGCTTATGCGCGAAGACGCCGCAATGAAATGCCGGCACACGCAGGGAGCCGCCGATGTCGGAGCCGGTGGCGAGCGCGCAATAGCCCGCGGCGAGGGCTGCGGACGATCCTCCGGACGATCCGCCCGGCGTGCGGCCGAGATCATAGGGGTTGTTGGTGGTGCCGTAGATGTCGTTGTAGCTCTGCCAGTCGCCGAGGCCGACCGGCACGTTGGTCTTGCCGAGGATCACGCCGCCCGCCTCCTTGATGCGGGTGACAGGTAGTGCGTCTTCCACAGGCTTGAAATCCTTCTGCGGAACGAACCCCCAGGTCGTCGGCAGGCCGGCGACGTTGAAGGATTCCTTGATCGTCACGGGCAGGCCGAGCAGCGGCTTGCGCTCGCCGCGCGCCAGCGCCGCGTCCGCCTCGCCCGCCGCGACGAGCGCGCGATCGAAATCCCGCACGCAGATCGCGTTGATCGTGCCGTCATGCCGTTCGATGCGCGCGATCGCATCCTGCGTGAGCTCGACCGCGGAGACCTTCTTCGCGCTCAATGCGGCCGACAGTTCGACCGCACTCTTGAAACTCCATTCCGACCTCGCCACGGCGCTTCTCCCGCTCTGGTTGTTGGAGGATGATGCGCAGTTTGGCCGAACGCGGCAACGGTTGTTTGATGGCGATTGCTATGTCAGTGGGACAGTGTGGCTCCTACGCCGCCCCGATCACGATCCCGACCGCCAGCACGATGGCGCCGCCGAGCACGATCTGGAACACGGCTTGGAGGAACGGCGTGTCCATGTAGCGCGAGCGGATGAAGGCGATCGCCCACAATTCGAAGAACACGACGATGCAGGCGATTCCGGTCGCGATCCAGAACGCGTTGGCCCAGCTGTCGGGTACGAGATACGGCGCGGTGTGGCCGAGCCCGCCGAGCGTCGTCATCGCGCCGCAGGTGATGCCGCGCAGCCAGGGCGAGCCGCGCCCCGTGAGCGACCCGTCGTCGGACAGCGCTTCCGCAAAGCCCATGCTGATGCCGGCGCCGATCGAGGCGGCGAGGCCCACCAGAAATGTTTGCCAGTTCTGATGCGTGGCAAAGGCGGCCGCAAACAGCGGCGCGAGCGTCGAGACCGAGCCGTCCATCAGGCCGGCGAGGCCCGGCTGCACATATTGCAGCACGAACATCCGCCGGCGCGTGCGGTCCTCCTCGGCCCGCACGTCGGGCTTCAGGATCTCGTCGGTGAGTTTCGCGGCGGTATGCTCGTGGCCCTTCTCGGCCTCTGCGAGGTCGCCGAGCAGCCGGCGCACGTTGACGTCCTCGGCCTGCTCGGCGGCCTTGGCGTAGAAGCGCTCGGCTTCGAGCTCCATGGTCTCGACTTCCCGGCGGATCGTGTCGAGCGGCAGGTTCTTGGTCAGCCAGATCGGGCGACGGCGCAGGAAGCCCTTGACGTCCTCGCGGCGGATCGGCGGCAAATGCTGGCCGAAGCGCTGCTCGTAGGTTTCCAGCAGCATGTGACGATGGCCGCGCTCTTCCTCTGCCATCTGCTCGAACAGCTTCGCGGAGTCGGGATAGCGTTCCTTCAGATCCTCGGCGAAGGTCATGTAAATCCGGCTGTCCTCCTCCTCGGAGGAGATCGCAACCGCCAGCACTTCGCGCTCGGTCAGATCGGCAAAATTCTTCACGGCCGCCTGTCTTCCTAATTTAGAATTATTCTAAACTATATAGAAGGCCGCGGTTCCCCGGTCAAATCATGCGGCGCGGGCTTTGGCGAGGAAGTCGAGCAGCAACCGGCTCACCTTGGCCGGCTGCTCCTGCTGCACCCAATGGCCGGCGCCGTCGACGAGATGGCAGCCGAGCATCTTCGTGCAGGCGCGGCTCTGCATCGCCTCGAACACGCCCGGGCGCTGATAAGTGCCCCAGTCCTGCTTGCCCGAGATGAAGCAGGAGGGCACGTCGATGCTGCGGCCGGCGAACAGCTGCAGCTCGTTGTTCATCGTGCCCGAGGTGCCGTAGCGATACCATTGCAGCCCGCCCTGGAATCCGGTGCGGCCATATTCGGCGCTGTAGTAGGCGAGGTCGCTGTCCGGCAGCCATCGATTGGCGGCGATCGCCGCGGGCGAGGGCATCTCCTTCGCGACCGTCTCCGCCATGGTCTCGTTCAGGTCCATCACGTAATAAGTCGGCAGCTTCGCCAGCTCGCCCGCCGACCACGACGCCAGCGGATAGGGTTTGTTGCCGGTCCAGTCCGCGCTCTTCTGATGATAATAGGCGCGCAGGAAATCATGCAGGCCCTGCGGTGCGCGGTGCATGTCGGCGTTCGCCTCGCGCGTCGAATAGTACCATTGATAGTGCTTTCGCGGACGCGGCAGCGCGGCGAGCTCGCGATGGACCGCGTCTTCGGCCGCAGGCTCAGCCGGCGCATGCGCGGTGTTGAACGGCAGCGGCGGCGGTCCGCCGAACGGCGCGCTCATCATCGTCACTGACCGAAACACGTCTGGCCGGATCAAGGCGCACCAGGCAGCGACCGGGCTGCCGAAATCATGCCCGACCACATCGACCTGCCTGTAGCCGAACGCCGACACCAGGGCGAGCGCGTCACGCACGAGATTGAGGAGCGAGAAGGGGGCGAGATCGCCGTCGTAATCCGCACTCCATCCCGTCGTGCGCCCATAGCCGCGCTGATCCGGCGCGATCACGTGATAACCTGCGTCGGCCAGCGCCGGCATCACCTTGCGCCAGGAGAAGGCAAGTTCGGGAAAGCCGTGCAGCAGCAAAATGCAGCGCCGTCCGCTGGTCTCGAATCCCGCCTCGAGCACATGCACGCGCAAGCCGTTGATGCCGTCGATGGTACGCGAGCGAATGTCGGCGGGCAGCGGAATGTCGGGCAGATCAGGCATGTTGTTTCCTCGTCATGGCCGGGCTTGTCCCGGCCATCCACGTTCTTCGTGATCGATGGATTGTAAGAGCGTGGATGGCCGGGACAAGCCCGGCCATGACGTGAGGAAGCAGGAAGACCGCTTGCGCTAAACCGCCGCGCAAACGAATCCGCTGCCCTTGCGCTTGATCTTTCCGACCGACGGCGAGGGGAAATGCGCGGTGCAGCACAGCGTGTCGGTGTCGCAATAGCGCTCCAGGAAGCTGCGGCGCGTCGTCGCCGCCTTGGCCGGATCGACGTCGAACTTGATCGACAGCTCCGGATAAAGCGTCTGCAACGGCGAGTGCATGAGATCGCCGGAGAACACCGCATCGTCCTTGCCCCGTCCCATCGTGATGGCGATATGGCCGGGTGTGTGACCGGGCGTCGGCAGGATGCGCACATGGTCGCCGATCTGATGGTCGTCGGCGACGAGCTCGTGCCTGTTAGCCTCGACCACCGGCAGCACGCTGTCGGCGAAAGGCGGGACTTCCGCCTTCGCGTTCTGCGCGGACCAGTGATCAAATTCCTGCTTGGCGAACAGATAGCGCGCCTTGGGGAAGGTTGGCACCCAGCGGCCGTTCTCCAGCCGCGTATTCCAGCCGACATGATCGACATGTAGATGCGTGCACATCACGAAGTCGATGTCGTCGACCGAGAACCCCGCGGCATCGAGCCCGCGCAGATAGGTATCGTCGGTCTTCATGTTCCATTTCGGCCGCGGCCGCGGCTTGTCGTTGCCGATGCAGCTGTCGACCAGGATGGTGTGGTGCGGCGTCTTCACCACGTACGATTGGAAACAGAGCAGCAGCACGTCCTGCTCGTCCAGCGCCTTCGCCTCGCGCATCCACGCGCGGTTTTCGGCCAGCACGTCCGGCGTCAATGCTGGCAGCATCTCTAGAGCCGGGACGAACGAGGTCTCCTGCTCGATGACGCGATGGATGGTGAGATCGCCGACTGAGAACTTCAGGCTCATGAAAACTCCTGCGATTTATGCCGGAGGCGGCACCGAGATCTTCACCGAGGGCCGCTCCAGCATCTTCTGGTGAAAGGCGTCGAGCTTGGGATAGGCCTTGCGCCAGCCGCAATCGGCGAAGCGGAAGTCGGCATAGCCGAGCACGCAAACGAGGCCGATCTGCGAGATGTCGAACGGGCCGTTCAGGACGTCGGGCATGTTCTCGAAGCGCGCCATGCCGGTCCAGGCCCGGTTCCAGTGGTCGTCCGACCAGGCCTGCCATTGCGAGCCCTGCGGGCGCACCATCTTCTCGTAGCGGCACAGCAGCATGGAATCGAGCATGCCGTTGATCAGCGAATGGTTGGTCTTGGCCTTCCAGCGCCGCGGGCCGTAATCCGGAATCAGGCTGCCGCCGGCCATCTCGTTGAGATATTCGACGATGACGTAGGAATCCAGGATCACGTCGCCGTCATTGGTGATCAGCACCGGCAGCTTCTTCAGCGGCGTGATCTTCGAATAATCCTCGTTGGCCGTGCCCGGCGTCACGCTTGCGGGCACGAACTCGATCTTGTCGATCAGCCCGAGCTCGATCGCGGCGATGCGCACCTTGCGGGCGAAGGGCGAGGCAGGGGAGAAGGTGAGTTTCATGAGGATGTCCTGCATTCGGTCTTGTGCGAACGGTGTCTCCTCGTCATGGCCGGGCTTGACCCGGCCATCCACGCGTCGCGTCGTGGTCAGACTGTGAGACGTGGATGCCCGGGTCAAGCCCGGGCATGACGACGGTGTATGATGCGCGCGCGTCTTACGCCGCCACGATCTCCTGGCGCTGCTCGCCGAGGCCTTCGATGCCGAGCGTGACGACGTCGCCGACATTGAGGAAGGTCGGTGGCTTCATGCCGAGGCCGACGCCGGGCGGGGTGCCTGTCGTGATGACGTCGCCGGGCAGCAGGGTCATGAACTGCGAGACGTAGGAGATGCACTTGGCCATGGAGAAGATCATGGTCTTGGTCGAGCCGGTCTGGCGGCGCTGGCCATTGACGTCGAGCCACATCGACAGGTCCTGCACGTCCTTGATCTCGTCCTTGGTGGCGAGCCACGGCCCGAGCGGGCCGAACGTGTCGTGCGACTTGCCCTTGGTCCACTGGCCCAGGCGCTCGATCTGGAATGCGCGCTCGGAGACGTCGTTGCAGACGCAATAGCCGGCGACGTGGTTCAGCGCATCGGTTTCCGAGACGTATTTGGCGCGGGTGCCGATGATGGCGGCGATCTCGACCTCCCAGTCGAGCTTGGTCGAGCCGCGCGGCTTCTCGACCGGATCATTCGGCCCCGACAGCGAGGTGTTGGCCTTCATGAAGATGATCGGCTCGCTCGGGATCTCGGCGCCCGTCTCCTTGGCATGGTCGGAATAGTTGAGGCCGATCGCCACGAATTTCGAGATGCCGGTGACGGGCGCACCGAACCGCGGCTTGCCGGAAACGGCGGGCAGCGAGGCGGGATCGAGCGCCGCCAGCTTCTTCAGGGACTCGGGCGAATAGGCTTCGCCGGTGAGGTCCTTCACATGCGCCGACAGGTCGCGCAGCTGGCCGGATCTGTCGATCAGGCCGGGCTTTTCCGCACCCTTCTCGCCGTAACGAACAAGCTTCATTCTCGTTTCTCCCTGGAGATTGGACCGGTCGGTTAACAGCTTCATGGAACAGGGCGGCAGGAAATTCAACCGCCCAAAACAGAGATCACCCCAGCGCTACGAACCTGAACGCGTCCCCCTCCCGCTTGATATGCCCGGCCGAAAAATGTCCGCCGATCACCAGCGTCGGCGTGTCGGCGAAGCGGCCGAACAGTGCCGCCCGCGTCGCCGCCGATTGCGCCCGGTCGGAATCGGCTGTCGAGGACCAGTCGAGATGGGCCATCTGGCAGGGGTGATGGGCGACGTCGCCGGTGAGCAGGGCCTGTTCGCCGTCCGACTGGATGAGGATGCTCATATGGCCGGGACTGTGGCCCGGGGTCGGGATCATGCTGATCTCCTCGCACAGACGGTGGTCGCTCGAGATCAGATCGGCTCTGTCGGCATCGACGATCGGCTGCACGGAATCGCCGAACACGGCCTGCTTGTCCGGCTCGGTCGAATGGTCGCGCCAGTGTTCGTATTCGGTCCTGCCGAAAACGTAGCGCGCCTTCGGGAACGTCGGCACCCATTTGCCGCCGGACAATTTCGTATTCCAGCCGACGTGATCGACATGAAGATGCGTGCACAGCACGGTGTCGATGCTGTCGGGGGCAAAGCCGGCCGCCGTCATGGTCTCCAGGAACGGCGTGCTGCGGTTGTTCCAAGTCGGGACGTTGCGGCCCTGCTTGTCGTTGCCGAGGCCGGTATCGACCACGATGCGCCTGCCGGGCGTCTCCACCACCAGCGAATGGATCGACATTTTCAGCCGGCCTTCCTCGGTGGCAAAATGCGGGATCAGCCAGGGCAGCTTGCAAATTTCCTCGTTGCTCGCGAGCGGCAGGATGAAACGGGTCGAGCCGACCGTCTCCAATTCCACCACTTTGGTGATTTTGACCTTGCCCACCTGCCACTGCATCCGGCACCTTCCCAGCTTCTTTTTTTGGTGCCGAAACATGCGGTTTTCCGCCGTCAAGCGCAATGGATCATCTGACGCGATGCGGCGTTATCGCGGGAACCCTGGAGAGAGCCATGCCGGAGCTTACGATTTCCGCCGAGAAGGTTGCCTTCATCATCGAGAAGGCGCGTGAATTCGACGTCAAGGAGGGGGATTCCGATCCGGATTCCGGCTCGAACCCAAGCGACGACGATGCGATCGACGTCCTCGGAGATGATGGCTCCGACCCCGTCGTCAACGAGCTCGGAAGCTTCATGATTGCGTTGAACGAGGACGAGCAGGTCGATCTCGTCGCGCTGACCTGGCTTGGTCGCGGCGACGGTACCATCGACGATTGGGACGATCTGCGCGCCCGCGCCGTGGAGGCGCGGGGTGAATATCGCAGCCCGCGCCGCGAAACCGTGCATTATCTGCTCGGCGAGCCGATGCTGGGCGACCTGCTCGCCAACGGGCTCGAGGAATTCGGCATCGACTGGACCGGCGAGCGCCTCACCGCCGATTCCTCCGATCCCAGCGAGCGGGACGAGGACGAACCGACGAAGCAGCGGTGAGTTGCTTTGCCTCTCCCCGCTTGCGGGGAGAGGCCGGAATTCAAACGCAGTTTGAATTCCGGGTGAGGGGGAGCCTCCGCGAGTCCAGTCCTCACGGTGCTTGTGGAGAGAGTCCCTCACCCCAGCCCTCTCCCCGTAAGAACGGGGCGAGGGAGTACACCTGCAAACGCGGCTACAGCGTGCCCGGGAACGCACCACCATCCAGCAGAATGTTCTGCCCGGTGATGAAGCCGGCCTTGGCGCCGCACAGGAAGGCGCAGGCATAGCCGAACTCGTCGGGCTGGCCGAAGCGTCCGGCGGGGTTGAGCTTGGCGCGCTCGGCCAGGATCTGCTCCGGCGTGACACCGCGCTTGTCGGCTTCGCCCTTCGCGGTGCTGGTCAGGCGATCGGTCTCGAACGGGCCCGGCAGCAGGCCGTTGATGGTGACGTTGTTGATCACGGTCTTGCGCGACAGGCCGGCGATGAAGCCGGTGAGGCCGGCGCGCGCGCCGTTGGAGAGGCCGAGGATGTCGATCGGCGCCTTCACCGCGGCCGAGGTGATGTTGACGATGCGGCCGAACTTGCGCGCCATCATGCCGTCCACCGTCGCCTTGATCAGCTCGATCGGGGTCAGCATGTTGGCGTCGATCGCCTTGATCCAGTCGTCGCGGGTCCAGTTGCGGAAATCGCCGGGCGGCGGGCCGCCGGCATTGTTGATCAGGATATCGGGCTCGGGGCAGGCTTTCAGCACCGCCTCACGGCCGGCGGGCGTCGTGATGTCGCCGACGATCTCGGTGACCGTGACATCGGGATAGGCCTTGCGGATTTCATCGGCGGTTTTCTTCAGGGCTTCGGCGCCGCGCGCGGTCAGCGTGACGTGAACGCCGGCGTCCGCCAGCGAGATGGCGCAGGCGCGCCCGAGGCCTTTGCTGGATGCGCAGACGATGGCGCGGCGACCTTTGATCCCAAGATCCACTGTTTCACTCCCGTAATGTCAGGCAGGTTTTGGACGGCGGCACTCTAGCCAACTGTTGCGCCGCTGATAAGGGATCGGCTCGCACCAAAATGCATGCGCGTCCACGCTGCGATGCAAATGCGCCAGATCAGATGCGCCGCTCCTGCTTGAGGCGGTCGATCGCGGAGGCGGCCTCCGGCGGCAGCGACTTGAAGCCCATCTGGCCGGCGGCCGAGAACAGCGGCCGCAGATGCGAGCCGGCGAGGAAGGGCGGCTCGCGGTTGGCCGGCACGATCTGGTCGAACACCAGCACCAGCGTGGTGGCGACAAGGCCGACCCTGATGGCGCCGAGCGCGGCGCCGCCGAGCCGGTCGCCGATTCCCGCTTCGCCGACGGTGTCGTTCAGCGCGATGCGGCCGATATGGCCGAACAGCATGCCCACCACCACGAAGATCGCGAAGAACCAGATCCAGTTCTGGAGCAGCGGCGAGTTTGCATTGCCGGCAATCTGCGGTGCGATCATCGGCATCAGCGCCACCGCGATCGGCGCGGCGAGAAGATAGGCGAGGATGGTCATGGCGCTGCGCAGCAGGCCGGTCCTGAACCCGAAGCCGACCGCGACGGCGAGCGCGGCATACACGGCGAGATCGAAACTGTTCATGAGCGAAACCCCGCCTCTGGAACGAATGAACGCCGAACCGATCATTCCGGTTTCAGATCGTTAAAATCGTCTGTATTGATGGCCCCAAAGCTCGCGGGATGCGCCTAAGGAATCGGTAAGGAAATCGGCAAGGAAATCGTCATGTCAGACCTATTCGACGTCAGTAAAGAAACCATCCTCGTCACGGGCGCGAGCCAGGGGCTGGGCCGGCAATTTGCACGGGTGCTGGCGGCGCATGGTGCGGCGGTCGCGCTGGCTGCGCGGCAGACCGACAAGCTGAAGAGCCTCGAGGAGGAGATCCGCGGCAAGGGCGGCCGTGCGGCCGCGGTCGCGCTCGATGTCACCGACACCGCCTCGATCGCCAGGGCTGTCGACGCCGCCGAAGCCGCGCTCGGCCCCGTCACCGTGCTGATCAACAATGCCGGCATCGCCATCGAGAAGCTCGCGACCGAGCAGACCGAGGCGGACTGGGACGCGGTGATCGGCGCCAACCTCAAGGGCGCCTATTTCCTCGCGACCGAGATTGCCCGCCGCATGATCGCGCGCAAGCAGGAAGGCAACATCGTCAACATCGCCTCGGTGCTCGGCACCGGCGTCCTGAAGGCGGTCTCGCCCTATGCGATCTCCAAGGCCGGCATCATCCAGGCGACCAGGGCGATGGCGCTGGAGCTGGCGGGGCAGAACATCCGCATCAACGCGCTGGCGCCGGGCTATATCGACACCGAAATGAACCATGCGTTTTGGTCGACGCCATCAGGCGAACGCCTCGCCAAACGCATCCCCCAGCGCCGCGTCGGCGCAGAATCCGATCTCGACGGCGCCATCCTGCTGCTGGCGTCCAACGCGTCGCGGTACATGACCGGGAGCGTGGTGACGGTGGACGGCGGGTTCTTGCTGAATTGATTCACGTCGTCGTTGCGGACAAGCGCTTTTTGCTCCGCTGTCGTCCCGGACAAGCGCGCCCAAAGCGCGCGCAGATCCGGGACCCATAACCACAGGGAGAAGTTGGGGCGCGCGATGGCAACTCCGAGTCTTCGCCAAACCATGTCCTGTGGCTATGGGTCCCGGATAGGCGCTTACGCTTGTCCGGGACGACAGAGGGGAATGACGCGGCGGCAGCTTCACATTACCGCATCTCCCCCCTGATCATATCCGCCGCTTTCTCGCCGATCATGATGGTCGGCGCATTGGTGTTGCCGCCGATCAGCGTCGGCATGATCGAGGCGTCGACGACGCGCAGGGCTTCCAGCCCGTGCACCTTCAATGCCGGATCGACCACGGCCATCGCGTCCGTCCCCATCTTGCAGGTGCCGACCGGATGATAGACGGTGTCGACGCGTTCGCGCAGCACGGCGCGGATATCGTCGTCGCTGCGCACGTTCGCGGTGAACATGTCCCTCTTCTGCAAAGCGCGCAGCGCCGGCGTCTCCATCAGGCGGCGCGTGGTCTTGAAGCCCGCGACCATCGCTTCGACATCCTCTGCCTCGCCCAGGAAGTTCGGATCGATCATCGGCGCTGCGAGCGGATCGTCGCTCTTCAGCCATACGCTGCCGCGACTCTTCGGTCGCAACAGGCAGACATGGCACGAGAAGCCGGCCTCCTTGTGCTTCTTGCGGCCGTGGTCGTCGAGCATTGCGATGACGAGGTGGAGTTGAATGTCGGGTATGTCGAGGGCGGGCCGGCTCTTCAGGAAGCCACCGCACTCGGCGAAATTGGTGGTCATCAGGCCGCGCCGTTCACGGCGATACCGCTGGATGGCGCGGAGCAGGGACGGTAGCCGGCCGAGCGAGGCGTGAACGAAGTGCGGATAGTCGGAGGCGTAGACGAACACGAAATCCGGGTGGTCCTGCAGATTGCGCCCTACGCCGGGCAGATGATGCACGACGCCAATGCCGTGCAATCGAAGCGCGTCGCCGTCGCCGACTCCCGACAGCATCAGCAATTGCGGTGACTGGAAGGCGCCGGAGGCCAGGATCACCTCACGGCGTGCGCGCAACGTCCTTGTCTGCTTGCCCTGCAGGTATTCGACGCCGACCGCGCGGCTGCCTTCGAACAGGATCTTGGTGGCGTGCGCGCCGGTCTCGATCCGCAGATTCGTGCGCTTGCCCATATGGGGATCAAGATAAGCGCGTGCGGCGCTCCAGCGTTCGCCATTGTGCTGCGTCACCTGGTAGCCGCCGAGTCCTTCATGGTCTTCGGCATTGAAGTCGTCGCGAATGCGGAACTGCGCCTCGCGCGCGGCCTGATGGAAGACGTCGTGGATCGGATTGTCGGAGCGCAGCTTGTTGACATGCAGCGGGCCGCCCTTGCCGTGATATTCGCCGTCGAAATCGCCGTTGTTCTCGGAAGCCTTGAAGTAGGGCAGGACGTCGGCATAGGACCAGCCGGCATTGCCGAGCGAGGCCCAGTGGTCGTAGTCCCATTTGTGGCCGCGGATATAGACCATGGCGTTGATCGCCGAGGAGCCACCGAGGCCCTTGCCGCGCGGCTGATAGCCGATGCGGCCGTTCAGCCCCTTCTGCGGCACGGTATCGAAGGCCCAGTTGGCCGTTTTGTACGGCAGGGCAAGCCCGAACGGCGTGGTGATCCGCCAAGTGTCGTTCCGTCCGCCGGCATCGAGCAGCGCCACGGATGTCGCCGAATCTTCGGATAGCCGTCCCGCGACAGTGCAGCCGCCGGAGCCCGCGCCCACGACGACGAAATCGAATGTGTCGGTCAATGTTGTTTCCCCCTGCCTTTTCTCGTCATTGCGAGCGCAGCGAAGCAATCCAGGCTGTTACCGCGGAGGGATTCTGGATTGCTTCGCTGCGCTCGCAAAGACGGCGTTTGTGTAGCCCCTACGACATGAACCGCATCAGCTTCTCCAGCCGCGCGATCCTGCCGCCATAGGGTGGATAGAGATCTGCGAGGCGATTGAACCGGGAACGATAGAACACCGGCTTCAGCTTGCTGAACGTCCTGAAGCCCCATTCGCCGTGATAGGCGCCGGTGCCGGAGGCACCGACGCCGCCCATCGGCTGGTTCACTTGCGTGAAGTGGAACAGGCAGTCGTTGATCGTGACGCCGCCGGAGACGGTGCGCGCCAGCACCTCGTCGCGCGCGCTCTGGTCGCTGCCGAACCAGTACAGCGCCAGCGGCCGGTCGCGGGCGTTGACGAAAGCGATCGCCTCCGCCGGGTCGCGCGTGCCCAGCACCGGCAGCACGGGTCCAAAGATCTCCTCCTGCATCGCCGCCATCGCTTCGCTCGCACCGACGATCAGCGTTGGCGGGAATTTGCGATGCGCCTTCCAGTTCGGATCGTCGGGCTTCGCCGGTTGCAGGATTTTTGCGCCGTGCTGGGCTGCGTCCGCGACCAGGCCCTCGAGCCGGGCATAGTGCCGGTCGGAGATAATCGAGGTGTAATCCTTGTTGGCGGGATCGGTGCCGAACATGCGCCGCATCTGCGCGCGGACCTTCTCGGCGAAGGCCTGCACCGAGCGCTCCGGCACCAGCACATAGTCCGGCGCGATGCAGGTCTGCCCGGCATTGAGCAGCTTGCCATAGGCGATGCGCTCGGCGGCCTCGTCGAGATCGGCCGAGGCATCGATGATCGCGGGCGACTTGCCGCCGAGCTCGAGCGTAACAGGCGTGAGATTACGTCCCGCGGCCTCCGCGACCAGCCGGCCGACCCGGGTCGAGCCGGTGAAGACCAGATGATCGAACGGCAGGCTTGCGAAACCCTTGGCGATCTCGTCCTCGATGCCGGTGATCAACAGCTCCGCAGCGTCGAATCGCTGCGCGACCGTCTCATGGAGCAGCGCCGAGAAGTGCGGGACCAGCTCGCTCGGCTTGATGATGACGCGGTTGCCGGCGGCGATCGCGCCGATCGCGGGCGCGAGCGTGAGCTGAAGCGGATAATTCCACGGCGCGATGATGCCGACGACGCCGAGCGGCTGCGGCATCAGCCGGTTGCGGGCGGGGAGGAATTGCAGCGCGGTGGCGACGCGCTGCGGCGCCATCCAGGCCTTGAGGTGCTTGGTGGCATGCCGGATCTCGGAGAACAGCAGCATGGTCTCGGCGATGGTGGTTTCGACCGCGCAGCGGTGGCCGAAATCGGCCGAGATCGCCTGCCGGAAGCGCTCCTCGTTATCGGCGATCACCGCGCGCAGCCGCGCCAGCCGGTCGAGTCGCTGGGCCAGGTCAGGGGCCGGTTCCTCCCGCGACCGCGCGCGCATGGCATGGAGGGCCTCTTCGAGGGCCCGCAGTGGGGCGCTCGTCGGGGATTTGTCCACGGCGTTCCTCCCTCCAGGCGTTTCAGCCTGAATCTTGTTGCCGCAAGCTGGCGCTTTGCGGAACTTCTGGCAAGAGCGCGCGGAACGCAGCGGAAATTCGTCCATCCCCTGTCATAAAGTCGAAAAAAACGTTCGCGCAGCCCTTTCCAAAGGCACCCCGCCTTGATACATACGCCCCGCACCCGACGGGCATTGCCCCGGGGTCGCCTTCCAAGGAAGCCTTTGGGACGGAAGAGCAAGCCACGCGAACAGCGCCGGCCTCAACCGACCGTCCCCGGGATTTTCGCAAAGGCACGCAACGATTTAACGCGGGGTGGAGCAGCCCGGTAGCTCGTCAGGCTCATAACCTGAAGGTCATAGGTTCAAATCCTATCCCCGCAACCAAGTTGATGAAATACCCCAGCAATCTCACAGGATTGCTGGGGTATTGTTTTGGTGCCGAGGTCGAACCCAACAACATCAATAGCCTAGCTTGCGGGTTCAAATCGCCCCGCAACGACCCATTCGCATCTTCACCAGACGAGAAAGTCTCCCAGTGGGAAAGCTTCGCGGCGTCGATATTTCGATCGGCCAATTCGTCTTCCGGCACCGCCTTGTTGTTCGCGGTGTCTGAATCAAAGACCGGCCGCGCGCTTACTTCAACAGCTCATCGAGCGCAGCATGTTCTGGGTCCAGCGAGGAACTGCCCTATTTGGACCTGAAGTGGATGACGCCGTCCCAATCTTGGGGCGGGGGCTCCAGCAGAAATCCGACAACGCGATCGAGATAGATTCCAGCCACGACATCTTCGGGATGCTCTGTGGCAAACCCTTCCAGAGCGTTGAGCGTGCGCAGCCAATCCTTGCTGGCGTACATCTCATAAACACTATTCCAGTCCCGGACGAGCTTCGCCATTTCCGGGGTGACGCGGTATTCCTCGGGGCCATCGATCATGCCGAGAAGTTCGAAGACGTTCAGCGCCTTTCCTGCGCCCTTCGGCTGGCTGCGGTCCACGCGCCGGAATAGGAATTCTCGCGAACAGAGATCTGCGACCTGTCCACTCGCGAGAATGCCGGTCCCATAATACTTGTTCAGTGCCTCCAGGCGCGCGGCGATGTTCACGGTGTCGCCAATCGCGGTGTAGTCGATCCGATCGGACGACCCGACATTTCCCAGCACGGCCTCGCCGACGTGAATCCCGAAGCGCGTCTGCCAAGGGGGCAAACCTTCCTTGAGCCACCGCTCGTTCAAACGTCGCGCTACGGCGCGGCATGCAAGGGTCGTCGCGCAGGCCACATGTTCGTGTCGCGCAACCGGAAGCGGCGCATTCCAGAAAGCGAAAATTGCGTCGCCGATGAATTTGTCCACCGTTCCACTCTCCTTGATGATCAAGGATGCGAGCTCTTCAAAGTATTCGGACAGTCTCACCATGAGATTCTCAGCTGGCATGCCCTCGGCGATGCGAGTGAAATCCTTGACATCGGTAAACAGTATGCTGACGCGACGGGTCTCTCCGCCGACCTCAACCAGGCTCTCGCTTTCGAGAAGATCCTTGACCAGCGCCTTCGGTACGAATTTGGAAACTTCGCGAATCGTGCCCTTCATGCCGGACATTGACCTGATGAGCGTGTTGATCTCACGCACCCGCGATTCCATTCTGATCGGATCAGCCAGTTGGAACGATCGTATCAATTCCGCCTCGTCGGAAAGCTTCCTGAGCGGCTTCGAAATCGAGTGCGCGAGGTAAATGATGGCCGGCAGGGCAAGAACAAAGACGAGCAATGCGGTGGGGATGTTTCGCGCAGCGGCGTGGGCCAGAGACCCCAGAAAGTCCGAGAGAGGAGCCGCATAAAGCACAAAGAAGACGCCTCCGTCTCTGGCGACCTGCCGGACCACTGTGGCCAGATACTCCGTACCGGCTACATCAAGATTGGCCAGTTGGTAGGGACCGCCGCGTGCGAAGATCTGCAATGCTTCCCGAACCACGGGGTCGGTAAGATCGGTGGTCCTTGCGAGTTCGGTCGCTTGGGTTTCCCCTGCGCTGGGGGCTTTGAACATCCGATCAGGATCGAAGTGAGCGAGCAGACGATTCTCTTCGTCAAATGCCACGAATCGCTGCTCTTCATTCGATCTGACCGACCGGACATAGGCCATCAATCGGTCGAGTGTGATGTCGACGCCGACGACACCGCCTTCAAATGCCCTTGCCAGGGTCATTCCTGCCTGCGAGGTGGCCGCGAAAATATACGGCAGCGTGCGGGCGACGCTTTGCGGTTGTGCGCGCGCACTACGATACCAATCGCGGCGACGAGGGTCATAGGCGGGAAGCTGATTGCCAAGCGTCCCAATCTGCTGGCGATTGGAGTCGAGAAATCGCCAGGTTTCGACGCGAACGCCGCTGCCGTCGACGCGGATCTCCCGAATCGCGAACCGGGTCGTCTGAGGCCCGCCCAGACCTGCGATAAAGGAGTTTTCGGCTTCCGAGATCGACAGAACGTGAAAGAAATTCCCGTTCTCGAAACCAGCATACACCGCGGATATCTGCGGGCTCAGCGTCAAGCTGGAGAGGATCAAAGGCAGGATCGCCTCCTTCGAGCCGGAGGCCTGATGGAACGTGGGATCGTTGCCGAGTTGCTCGGTCATCAAGAAGGCGGTCGCAAAAAATGCGAGACGTCGCTCATTGATCCGGTCTATTTTCGCCTTGAACGTATCGGATGCGACCTTGATCGCGGTCTTGCGGTCCTCAACGTAGTTGGCGACCGTAACTCCGGCGCCTACCAGCAGCGAGGCGGTCAGGAAGAGTGTCAGGACCGTCACGAAGAGAGGGATGCGCGAGATGCGAGCCGGAGCGGGATGCATTGAACTGCCGCCTCCGCGGACGTTTTATTGCGTAGACAGGTCGATAATGCGCTTCGACAGATAGTCGACCCAGTAGCGAAGGAACGGGTCGGCTTCATCCAGTTTCTGTTTGAGCTTTTCCTCGCTCACGGCCAGCAACTCGCATCCGCCTTTCGTAAAAGCCGACGCGGCGCGCTGCGCTCCGGCCATGAGCGCGTGAACGCCGAACATCTGCCCGGGCTTCAGCTCCGTCAAAGCACGCTGTTGAGCCGTTCCGTATCCAACGAAAATCGTGACGTCGCCCCGAAGCAGGATATAGGCGATCGTTCCCAACTCACCTTCGGCGAAGATCGTTGCGCCCGCGGGAAACACCCTTCGATCTAGGCCTTTCCATGCGGACCGGGCCGGGGTCTTTGGATTTCCGGGCTCGAACGTCATTCGAAAGCCCCCCAATTGAGGCGGCGGATGCTCATCGTGCACCCCTCAGGGATTCTGGAACGGATAGATCACCTTCCAATCCCGCTTCATGTCCACGATGGTCCAGCCCCTGGCCAGGCCTTCCTCCAGCGCTTTGTCGAGCTTGCCGACCGGAGAGATGCGGTCGTAAGCCCATTCACGCTCACCGTCGGTATGATGCACGATGCCGATGAAGCGCGCCCCGCCGCCGGCTGCGGTCCATTGCAGCATTTGAAGGTCACCGTCCGAGTTGCCGAAAGCGAGGATCGGCCGACGGCCGATGAAGCGGTTGATGCCAACCGGCTTTCCGGGGCCATCGTCTATGAATTCGATTTTGGGCTCCTTGATGAGTTCAGGCGTGCCACCCGGTTCGAGTTGGAACTTGACCACGCCGGACGAGCCGACGACCTGCTCCGGCGGGATGCCGTAGGTCCGCTCGGCGAACACGCGCATGAACTCGACGCCGCCGCCAGACACGATGAATGTCTTGAAGCCGTTTTGGCGAAGGTAGGCGAGGAGCTCGAGCTGCGGCTGGTAAACCAGTTTGTCGTAGGGCTGATTGAAACGCGGGTGGCGCGCCGACGCTAACCAGTCGGAGACGCTCCGGGAGAAGGCATCGGTCGTCAAGCCGGCATGAGTGACCGCCACGATTTCGAGCAGCCCCCTCTCGCCTGAGGCCGCAAGCGCCTTCGCGTCGCCCTCAATGGCCGCCTTGAATGGCTGCGCGTCCTTCCATTCCGGATGCTGTGGCGTCAACGCCTTGATGCGATCCAGCGCAAAGGCCAACTGGAAATAGACCGGCTGTTCGGACCATAGTGTTCCATCGTTGTCGAACACGGCGATGCGCAACGCCGGTTGCACAAAATCAGCCGCACCTGGCGTGGTTACGCGTACGACGAAATCTGTGATCGACTTCTTCGCAGTACCATCCTGCCACGACGGCAGCGGGTCGGGTTGTGCTGACGCCCCATGATCCGCGAGCATGCAAAGTACTGCTCCAAGCGATCCAGCGAGCATTGTGCGTCGGGTGGTTTGTTGCATGATGGCAGCCATAATGATCTCCCCTCGATCGGGATTATCAGAGGGAGCGCCGGCCTGAAGGACTGCTGGCCGACGCTCTCTTGCGGTCGTCAACCGCCGTGCGCATTCGACATCTGCGCCAGGACCTCATCAACGCTGAAGCTTGACGGCTTCTGCCGCGGCGGGAAGTCTTTGAATGTCTCGACGAATTGCGCAACGAGCGCCTGAGCCGGCACGATCAGGAAGGCTCGCTGGATTACCCAGTCGTTGTATGTGTTGGAGGTGATGTCCGCCCGCTCGTAGGGGTCCAGGCGAAGATTGAACATCTTCGGCAGGCGACGGCAGACGAAGGGAGCGGCCCAGAGTTCCAGCGTGCCAGCGACCTTCTGCTCGCAGAATACAATCTTCCAGTTCTCGTAGCGCATCGCCACGAGCTGGGCATCGTCGTTGATGTAGAAGAACTCCTTGCGAGCGGACTTCTCCTGCTGGCCGGTGAGCAGCGGCAACTGGTTGTATCCATCAAGGTGCACCTTGAACGTCTTGCCGCCGGAACTATAACCCGTAAGAAGTTTGCTCTTGATGTCCGGCTCTCCGGCTGCAGCCAGCAGCGTCGGGAACCAGTCGAGCGCCGCGAAGACTTCGTTGCTGACCTGTCCGGGCTTGATGCGGCCTGGCCAGCGGATCATTGCTGGAACGCGATAGGCGCCTTCCCAGTTGGTGTTCTTCTCGCTGCGGAACGGTGTCATGCCGCCGTCCGGCCACGAGTTCATGTGCACACCGTTGTCGGTGCCGTAGATCACGATGGTGTTGTTGGCGATGCCGAGGTCGTCGAGCGCCTTGAGCAGGTTGCCGACCTGGCCGTCGTGTTCCAGCATCCCATCCATGTATTCGCTGAGACCGCTGCGGCCCTTATATTCAGGCCGGACGTGGGTATAGAGATGCATGCGGGTGCCGTTCCACCAGCAGAAGAAAGGCTTGTTGGCCTGAACCTGCCGCTTGATGAAGTCGATTGCCGCGCTGGATGTTTCGTCATCGACCGTCTCCATTCGCTTCTTGGTGAGCGGGCCGGTGTCCTCGATGGTCTGCTTCCCGACTTTGCCGAAGCGTGGATCGACGGTCGGATCTTCCCGATCGGCGGCTTTGCATTTGAGCACACCGCGCGGGCCGAATTTCGCCTTGAACCCGGGGTCCTTCGGATAGTCGGGATGCTCGGGCTCCTCCTCGGCATTGAGGTGATAGAGGTTCCCGAAGAACTCATCGAACCCGTGCACCGTCGGCAGGAATTCGTTGCGGTCGCCGAGATGATTCTTGCCGAACTGGCCGGTGGCGTAGCCGAGCGGTTTCAGCGCCTCGGCGATGGTGATGTCCTCGAAACGGAGGCCGAGCGCCGCGCCGGGCAGGCCGACTTTGGTCATCCCTGTGCGCAGACCCGCCTGACCGGTGAGGAACGAGGCCCGCCCCGCCGTGCAGCTCTGCTCGGCGTAATAGTCGGTGAACATCAATCCTTCGCGGGCGATACGGTCGATGTTCGGCGTTTTGTATCCCATCAGGCCGAACGTGTAGGCGCTGATATTGGCGACGCCGACATCGTCGCCCCAGATGACGAGGATGTTCGGCCGTTGCCCGGCAGGAGCGGGCTGCTGCGCTTGCGCCTGCGTCACCTCGACCCGCGCGCCCGCGACGAGCGCGGACGTGGCGGCGAGCGCCGTACCACCGAGCAGAATCCTGCGCCGATCAAGTGCACTGGCCTTCGTGTTGGACTTGTCTCCATCCTTCTCTGTGCTCATGACTTGCTCCTTTCGCGAATGACACAACGAAATCCCACGTGGCTCGTGGACGTATCGATCGGCTCTGCATGACGCGCGGCCGGGCGGTAGCGGCGGCAGTAGTTCGGGGCGCACAGGTGTGAGCCGCCTTTCAGCACCTTGCGTGGAATCCTGATGTTGGCTTGGCAGGGGTCGTAGCTGTTGGCCTCGCGACCCCCGCTCGGGTTTTCCGGGATGCAGCACGGCTTGGCCGCGTCGGCCTCGTGCTGTGCGCACCACCAATCGGAGGTCCATTCCCAGACATTGCCGATCATGTCGTGCAGGCCGTAGCCATTCGGCGGAAACGCCGTCACCGGCGAGGTGCGCTTGAAACCGTCGCTGTTGAGATTTTCATGGGGGAAGTGGCCCTGCCAGGTATTGGCCATGTGCTTGCCGCCGGGGGCAAGCTCGTCGCCCCATGCGAATTCGGCGCCGTCGAGCCCGCCGCGCGCGGCGAATTCCCATTCCGCTTCCGTCGGCAGGTCCTTGCCGGCCCAGAGCGCATAGGCCAGCGCATCGGAATAGGCGACGTGCACCACGGGATGATCGTCGAGCGTGTTGATGTTGCTCTTCGGGCCGTAAGGATGGCGCCAGTCGGCGCCATTGAGGAAGCTCCACCATTGGCTCCAGTCGCGCAGATCGACCGGACGGAGCGGGGGTGCAAAGACCAGCGACCCGGCATAGAGCATGTGAGGCAACGCGCCGGGATAGTCCTTCGGATCCGGGGAAATCTCGGCAAAGGTGACGTGGCCCGTCGCCTTTACGAACGCCCTGAATTGACGGTTGGTCACCGGCGTCCGGTCGATCCAGAACGGATCGACGGTGACGCGGTGCACTGGCGCCTCTTCCCGATAGTGCCGGTCCGAACCCATGCGGAAGGTGCCGCCGGGGATGAGGATCATCTCCGCTCGATCGGAGATGGATGCGGGGTCGCTTTCCGTGCTGCGCTGACCGCTTCCGCACTGACGATCGCCCGCGAGATCGAACGCGTCGTTTGATGCCGTTCTTGAAGACATCGCGTCCCTCACCCTGCTGTTGTTGTGCCTTGGGTGCTTCGCGCGGGGCTTACCCGTCAATGCGCGCTTTTCAGCGCGTGCCGCGCAGAAGAAGACACATGGAGACCTCCACCAAGAACCGTTTGTACGGCATCCGCCAGTTCATCGCCGACGCCGGATTTGATGACGTATCCCAACGCTCCTTCCGCAGGGGCTTTTCTGATGACGGCCGGCTCGTCCAGAGCCGAAATGAAAAAAATACGAGCCTCCGGATGCGCGTCCCGGATGCTGCAGGCCGCAGGGCAACAGCAGCAGGCCCCTTGGGTCGGCAGCGAATACGTCGCTCGTCCCGAGCATTAAAAAACAAGCACGCCAGCGCAGTGCCCACGCGTCTCATTACTCGCAGCTCTCTCGCGACACTGCCAGACCAGACAGCAAGTCCCCGCGCCGGCTCCGTTTGGAGCCCGCGCGAAACGTCTCCGGGATCAGAGCGCGTATCACGCTAGGCTCTACTACCCAAGGTTAGCAAGCGGATTAAGGGACACGTGTGCTGGCCTATTCAACTCTGGATTGGCCACTCTTGATGCCAGCGAGGATAAGGTTGACACCTGCGAGAAACTGAGCCCGATCGTCGTGTTCACGGAACTTATGCGAGATCTCATGCATGAATGGGTACTCAGCCGGATCGTTTTGTGTCCACCGTGCTACCACATCGGCCAAAAAGGACTCGCGATCCGTATCTTGTGGCAGAAGCCTGGCATTTGCAGCGTTTTGACCCGCCACACCGAGTATGTAGCTCACTAAGGTCGACACGGCATCGAACCGCTGACTCGGTGGAACGTTAAGTGCTCGCAGCTGCTGGCCGATGGTTTCGAAGAGGAGCAGCATTGCGAGCTGCCATGGCGCACGAGCGAGATGTGCACCGACCCAAGGACGAGCATCAACAGTCTCGAAGACGCCGAGCGCAAGCGTGCGTATAGCGTCAACCGGATCAGTATCCCTCGCTGCCTGAGCCATAACGGGTGCAATCACCATATCGGTGGCCGCCGTCAGGAGTTCGTTCTTGTCTGCAACGTGCCAGTAAATCGCCCCGCTGCCGGTGGCCAGTCGGGCCGCGAGGGCGCGAAACGTCAGAGCGTTCTCGCCTTCAACGTCGAGGATTGCGATCGCTGCTTCAACGATTTGGGTTTTTGAGAGGGAAGTGGTGCGCCGTTCGCGCCGTTGGGCCGGGATGGTCTTCATGAAATGCACCTTGACATAAATGGAATGATGTTCCAATCCATTATGGAATGACGTTCCATACAAGTCTTGCGGAAGATAAGCTATTGAAATCAGTAACAATCGTAGGCGCAGGTCTCGGCGGACTTGTTCTTGCCCGCGTCCTCCATATCCATGGGCTGCCCGTGACAGTTTACGAAGCAGAAGCTTCAGCCTCGGCACGCTCGCAAGGTGGTCAGCTCGATATTCATGCTCACAGCGGTCAGCATGCGCTGGCAGTCGCCAAACTGACGGAAGCCTTTCACGCGATCATCCACCATGGTGCTGAGGCGACCCGTGTGTTGGACCCAAACGGTAAGGTTCTGCTCGATATACCTGACACTGGCGATAACCGGCGCCCCGAGGTTTTGCGCGGCGATCTGCGCCAGCTTCTTCTCGATGCGCTACCTCCAGGCACAGTTCAGTGGGGAAGCAAGCTTGTCAGTGTCGACGCACTGGGGGACGGACGGCATAACCTTACATTTGCGAATGGCTCTGAGGTCAGCACTGATCTGTTCGTGGGCGCGGATGGCGCTTGGTCTCGGGTGCGCAGGCTGTTGTCGGATGCCCAACCGGCTTACTCAGGCATAACCTTTGTGGAGACCTATCTGCATGATGTCGATGCCCGCCACCCTGCGGCAGCGGAAGCGGTTGGCGTTGGATCGATGATCGCATTGACCTCAGGCAAAGGCATTACGGCACATCGCGAAGCCGGGAACGTTATTCACGCTTACGTTCAGCTCAAGTGTCCCGTTGATTGGGCCGCCAGCATCGATTTTACAGAAAGTGCGGCGGCGAAGATGCAGGTTGCGGCCTTGTTTGGTGGTTGGTCGCCCGCGCTGACCGCGCTGATCGCTGGCAGCGACACCCCGCTGGTCCCTCGCCTTATCTACAACCTGCCAGATGAACATCGCTGGGCTCGCATTCCCGGAGTGACGCTTGTTGGCGATGCAGCGCATCTAATGGCGCCTAATGGCGAGGGAGCAAACCTCGCGATGCTCGACGGGGCCGAACTCGCGCAGGCCATCATTGCACATCCCGGCGATACGGAAGCCGCGCTTGCCGCTTACGAGCAGGCTCTATTCCCGCGTAATGCAACTGAAGCCGCCGGAACGCATAAGCTGCTTGATCTCTGCTTGGGTGAACGTGCTCCCTACGGATTGATCGAGTTCTTTCAGCAGGCCGGAAACAAAGACGTTACCTGACCCTACGAGACCGTTGCTCGTTAGAGTATCGCCCATCTCTCGGCGTCATCACCACCCGTGCCTTGGGGCGTTGGATCGCGACCTTTATCTTGCTATTGATGCTGGTTCACCCGAGCGCGCGCGGCTTCTTGGATGTGCAGAGCGATCTCGTCTTCGCTGCGGCCACCGTTGATTGCGGTACGTCCGCCAAAGATGAAATGGGGCACCGAGCGGACGCCTGCCTCCGCAGACCGGACAGCCTCTTGTTCGACCCGCTTATGCCGGACGGGATCGAGGGCGATCGCGTGTGCTTCCGCACGCTCGAACCCATAGTCTGCGGCGATACCGGCAAGCACATCGGCATCACCGATGTTCTTTGCGCCCAGGAAGTAGGCTTCGGTGATCGCCATCGCGAGCCGATGCTGCGTGCCACGTTCCCTGGCGGCAAGATTGCGCCGGTTCATCGAGACTAACTCTTCAAAGCAAGATCAGTGCATGTGGGATACTTCCAACCTCTCTGCTGATCGACGCGGTTATCTTGATGATGACTGGGGCTTTGAGACCATTGCGCGGTCCATAGCTTCAGAGGCGAAAATTCCGAGAACTTGGTTGGAGCCCTACCGTACAGCGAACCCGAGAGATCAGGCGGAGCGTTCGGCTCGACAGGTACGCTTCCGGGTCTGGGTAAGTCCTCGGACCTTTGACTTGTTCTGCAACTCTATCGATGGCCTGAGAGGTCGGTACTGGCGGGAGCCTGATCCTCCCCCGATAAAGTGGACGGGTTAAGCGGCTTTTAGCTCCATCTCGACCGGGGGGATATATCCCCCCGGACAAATGAACGTACTGCAGGTTCACGAATGCACTGGACCCGCAATTCAACAGAGTAGAATCCTTCCAATCAGGATCGGTACGGGCAGACCATCGTCAGGTTCAGCAGCGTCGGCGTGTTCGAGCCCTTCTTGTATTCCCACTCCAACCGGATCTCATGCCGGTGGGCATAGGCGTCGTTCGGCCCGTGGACGATGATGTTGGTCTTCATCGGGATCGGCGGCTCGGAGTTGAAGCATTTCCGGACGCAGGCATCGAGCAGATCGCATCGCGTCAGCGGGATCACGCCCGGCTCGTCCCTGGACAGCGGGACCGTGTTCGGCTGGGTGCTGAGGTCGAGACGAGCCCGGCCCTTCTCCTTGTGCCAGTACTTGGCGCTTCCCTGCGGCCACTTCGAGGCCGGGTTCAGGATCAGGTGGTACTGACCGTATTCCAGGGTCGGCAGGTCGATGTCCTCCGATGCCTTGAGCTTGGCGACGCTCTTTTTCATGTTCGCCAAGGGATAGTAATTACTGTTCATCAAGTCTCGAAATGCCTTGCCGCTATATACCAGTCCGGCCATCGTCTCTTTCCCCGATACGTTCGTTTGTCAAAACCTGTAGCTGGCCGCCCGAAGCAGGCAGCGCAGCAGATCACACATATTGTTGTGTGCAGGCACGCTACCATCCGACGTTGCGCTTCGTCCAGAGAGCCGCCATCCGGTAACATCGCGTATCCCGCAAGCCTAATTGCCATGCATTCCTCCATGGGTAATGTACGTCAAACGCCTCGCGGGCGTTGGAGCGGGACTGCCGCGGCAGTTCGTTGAAGGCGCTGGAATGCATTGCTTCGCGTGTCAGTCGACGATCGGTCCGGGCGACAGCTGGTGCGCCAAATGCGGAGCGGCGGTGCGCGAGCGCGTTGACCCCGACAGCGAGCGACGCTTTGTGACCATTCTGCGCGCCGACGTCGTTGATTCCACGGGACTCGTTGCCGAACTGGAGCCTGAGGAGGCGGTTTCGCGCCTCGAGCCGGCTCTCGCGGCGATGCGAGGCGCAGTACGCCAGTTCGGCGGCATCGTCAGCAAGGAGTTGGGTGACGGGCTTGCTGCGGTCTTCGGCGCCCCGATCGCCGATGACAACCATGCGCCATTGGCCTGCCACGCGGCGATCGAGCTGGTCCGGCGTGTCGCCAGCCTGGGCGATCCCCGACTTCAGGTCCGGGTCGGCCTGCACTCCGGCCATGTGGTGGCCTATATGGTCGCCAGTGAATTTTCCAAGGTCTACGAGATCGGCGGTGCCGCCCAGCATCTGGCGGCGCGGCTGGAGTCGGCGGCCGAGGCGAACCAGATCTACGTGTCGGAAGCCTGCCGGGAGCTTGCGGAAGGGCATGTCCGCTTTGAATTCCTGGGCCGCAAGGCGCTCCGTGGCTTCGGCGATCCGCTGCCCGTGTACCGCGTCATGGGCGCAAGCGATCTTTCGAGCTGGCGGGTCCGACGCGCGCGCAGTGTTTCCCGATTCGTCGATCGCGCGGCCGAGCGGGCGCTGCTGTGGCGCGCCACAGAGAGAGTCGCCGCCGGCCGGCAAACGGTATTGCTGACGGGGGATGCCGGCATTGGAAAGTCGCGCCTTGCACATGAGTTCGCACAGGACCTTCGGGCCGGTGGCTGGCGGCTGGTCGATGCCGAGTGCAGCCCGAATCTCCAGGGCGCGCCGTACAGCGCCCTCAAGCGCCTGGTGCTGTCGATACTTGATGCGGCCGTGCGCGATCTGGACAATCTCAGAGACGCATTGCCTGTGGTGCAGCAGCGAGCCATCGATGCGATTCTGGACCTGCCGATCTCCGATCCGCAATGGGACGAATTGGAGCCTCACGCCCGCGGCCGCGCCATTGCAGACGCAAGCTGCTCTCTCGTCGAGAGCGTCGCCCGGCGCCAGCGTACGGTCCTGCTGATCGAGGATCTGCACTGGATCGACCGGGCCAGCGACGCGGTCGTGGCCACTCTCTCCACCCTGCAATGCCCCGATTTGCTCGTGCTGCTGACGACGCGGCCCAATGGAATGCCGGTGTGGATCGCGCGGTGTCACGCGGAAATCGTGGCCATGCGGCCTCTTGACGATGATTCGGGCCTTGCCATGCTCGCGGAGATACTTGGCCCCGCCACGACGAACTCAGAGTTGAAGAACCGGATTATCTCTCATACATCCAGCGTTCCTCTGTTCATCGAGGAGGTCTGCCGCAGTCTGAAGGACAGCGGCATGCTGCTTGGACAGTGGGGCGACCTTTCTCTCGCACGTCCCATTGATGAACTCGGCATCCCCAGCAGCATTCAAGGAGTGATCGCGGCGCGGCTTGATCGGGTGTCGCGACAGGAGCGGTCGCTTCTCCAGATCGCGGCGGCGCTCGGCCCCCGGGCAAATCAGGCCCTGCTGCGAAAAGTAGCGCGCTTGCCGGAAGACGTCCTGCAAGATTGCCTCACCGCGCTCGACCGGGCTGAACTACTCGTCAGGATCGATAGCGAGTTGGAGGATTCACTCGAATTCCGGCACGAGATGGTCAGACAGGTGACCTACGATTCGATGGTCGAAAAGGTGCGCGAAGGCATCCATGCCAGCATCCTCGCGGCTATCGAGGGCGAGGAAGCATGGACCGACGGGCCGGATACGCTCTGTTATCACGCGACGAGGGCGAAGGATTGGCAGAAGGCGTTTCAACATGGCAGGAGCGCTGCTCGTAGATGCCTGGCTCGCTCAGCCTATGCCGAGGCGGTCGATTATTTCGAGATCGCGATGGAAGCGCTCGACAAGACCCCTGTGACACACGCGAGAGAGGCGGGCGCTATCGACCTCCGGATGGAGGCTCGTTTGGCCTTTGCCGGATCTGGGCGTGTGGCCGAAGCCTTGGACCTGGGAAGCGAGGCCGAACGGCGAGCCGATGCGATCAACGACACCGGACGCAAGATCGCGGCCATGACGATGAGAGCGGGTGCTCAGAACTTCTATGGAACGCCGCTCGAAGCGGTCGCGATCGGCGAAGCCGTCGTGCACCTGGCGGAAAGCTCGGGCAATTCCGGCTGGCGCAATCTCGCGCAATACGGGCTTGGGCAGGCGTATTTTCTTGCCGGTCGGTACCACGCCGCCGAGAAGATGCTGGCGACCGCCCGGGCCCATCTCGCGGGCTCCGCGCCGAGTGCCCCGATCGGCACGACCCCGCGCTCTCTGCTCTTGCTCTGCTGCATGATGAAGAGCTTCACCCACACGGTCATGGGTGAGCTCGACGCCGCCGAGCAGCTCCAGCAACAGGCCGCCGAGATCGCGGAGGAGACCGGCCGTCCCTACGACCGCGTCGCCGCCGCCTATAGCGGCGGCTGGCTGAAGCTTGGGCAGAACGATCCCGCGGCGGCCGCCGTAATCCTCGAAGAAGGTTTCGTCCTCGCGCAGAAGCACGGCATCCGGCTGTTCGTGCCGGTGCTGGCCTGCCACCTCGGCATCGCCTATCTCGAGCAGGGCCTGTTCGACCGGGCGCGCGGCATGCTGACGGAGGCGCGCGAGGAAGCGAAGGCGGTCGGCTACACCTCGGCGGTGCTGCGCAGCTCGATCTACCTGGCGCTCGCCACCCACCGCCTCGGCGACGTCAGGGCCGCGCAGAACATGCTGCGCGAGGCCCGCAACACCGCCCGCCAGCAGGGGTTTTCAGGCCTCGAGGCCGAGGCCCTGTTCGGCGAGGCTGTCGTGACGCCGCCATCGGATGCGGCGAACAAGGCCGCCATCGTCGTCGCCCTGCGCGCCGCCATCGCTATCACCTCCGAAAGCGGCGCGCTGCCGCTGAAGCAGAAAGCCGAGGCGATGCTGACCGGGATGGTCGCCCGGGACGATCGGCTCAGCTGAGCCTGCTCCCGGTCGGTCTGGCGACAGCGCCGGCGCCCCCACGAACCTGCCCGACGCGTCAAATAAATCCCGTAGCTAAAACAAGGGGATCGCTACTGTGCATGGGGTTGTTTTCGCCCTTTTTGGTTGGGGCAGATCGAAGCCGTGCCCGGACACCGGCTCCGAGCCGCGTGGCGGAGGGCCAATCAGGCGAGGAACGCGCGAAACCGCCGCAGCGCGATCACGAAGAAGACGCCGCCGATCACGGCGAGCGCGGCAAGCTGCGGCCACACCGCCTCCAGGCCTGCGCCGCGAAACAGGATCGCCTGCGCCAGCATCACGAAATGCGTGTTGGGCGCCGCCAGCATGATGTCCTGGACGAATTGCGGCATGCTCTCCCGCGGCGTCATGCTGCCCGACAGGGTCTGCAGCGGCAGCAGGATCATGATCAGCAGCAGTCCGAACTGCGGCATCGATCCGGCGACGGTGGCGAGGAAGATGCCCATGCTGGTGGTGGCGAACAGCTGCAGCGCCGCGCCGACCAGGAACAGCGCCAGCGAGCCGTCGATCGTGACCGCCAGCCAGCCCTTGACGACGAAGGCGATCGACAGCGCGGAGGCGATCAGCACCACGGCTCCCATCGACCAGACCTTGCTCACCATGATCTCCAGGGGCGTGACCGGCATCACCAGGAGGTGCTCGATCGTGCCGTGCTCGCGCTCGCGGATCAGCGCGGCGCCGGTCAGGATGATCGAGAGCATGGTGATCGAGGTGATGATGTGATCGATGGCGCCGAACCACGACTTCTTCAGCTCCGGGTTGAACCTTGCCCGCAGCGTCAGCTCGATCGGCGCGGCCTGCGCATTGCGCGCACGCGCCAGGAACTCCGCGACCTCCGCGCTGACGATCTGCTCGATATAGCCGCCGCCGTTGAACGCCTGCGAAATGCGCGTCGCATCGATGTTGAGCTGGATCGTGGGCGATTTGCGCGCCAGCAGATCGCGCTGGAAATCCGGCGGGATGTCGAGCGCGAAAGTGTCGAGGCCGGCGTCCATCCTGCGGTCCATCTCGTATTGCGAGATCAGGCGCGGCGTCGAGAAATAGGGCGCGGTGAACGCCATCCCGATCCGGGTCGAGACCGGCGAATGGTCTTCGTCGACGATGGCGATCGCGGCGTGGTTCAGGGTTTCCGGCAGCGCCTTTGCGCCGGCATAAACCGCCAGCGTGAACGAATAGACGATCAGCACCAGCAGCATGGGGTCGCGCACCAAGCCGCGCAATTCCTTGATGCCGAGCTGAAACACATTGTCGAAGCGCATGGTCAGCGGGCCTGTTTCTTCAGCAGCATCGTGCCGGCGATCACCAGGACGGGGACCATGACGGCGAGCGCCAGGAGATCGTTGTGGAGGGTGTCGAACCCCAGGGCCTTGGAGAACGTGCCGCGCGAGATCGTGACGAAATAGGTGGTGGGATAGAGCCGCCCGATCAGGGCGCCCAGTCCCTGCAGCGACGAAACCGGATCGATCAGCCCGGAATACTGGATGGCCGGGATCAGCGTGATCAGGACGGTGCCGAACAGGGCCGCGATCTGGCTGTTCATGAAGGCCGAGATCACCATCCCCATGCCGGTCGTGGCCGTGACGTAGAGCAGCGCGGCCAGCGCGTAGGTCGGAAAGCTCCCGGTGAAAGGTACGCGGAAGACGGCGAGGGCAAAGCCGACGAGGAGGAGGAAGTTTCCGAATGCCAGCACGACATAGGGTAGTTGCGTGCCGAGCAGGAACTCCAGCCGCGTCACCGGCGTGACGTAGAAATTGACGATCGATCCGAGCTCCTTCTCGCGCACCACCGCCAGCGCCGCGAGCACCGCCGGAATCATGATCAGCAGCAACGGGATGATGCCCGGCGCCATGGCGACGACGCTGATGACGTCCGGATTGTAGCGGTAGCGCACCTGGAGCTGGTAGGTGCCGGCGATCGCCGCATCGCCATAGAGCTCGCGGCCCTTCTGCGCGAGCCAGGTCGCGTGGATCGCCTGGGCGTAGGAGCGCAGCGTCTCGGCCCGTGTCGGATTGGCGCCGTCGACCCAGGCGCCGATCTCGACATGGCGGCCGCGGCTGACGTCGCGGCCGAAACCCGGCGGCAGCTCGATGGCGAGGCCGATCTCGCCGGCGCGCATGCGGCGGTCGAGATCGGCGTAATCGGTGATCGGTGGCTTCTCGGTGAAATAGCGCGAGCCCGCGATCTGAAGGCTGTAGTCGCGGCTGATCGCGGTGTCATCGCGGTCGAGCACGGCGAAGGTCAGGTTCTCGACGTCCATGCTGATGCCGTAGCCGAGCACGAACAGCAGCAGCACGCTGCCGAGGATCGCGAGAGTGGCGCGGATCGGATCGCGCCGCAGCTCGAGCGTCTCGCGCCGGGAATAGGCCAGCATGCGCGTCGGATTGAACGCGGCGCTGTGCCGACGGACCGCTGGGGGGGCCGCAGGTGCGGGCGGCGGCGAGGCGACCGCCGGCTGGCGGGCCGGCTCCGTCGTGTCCGCGATCGCCTCTTCCAGCCAGGCGATGAAGGCCTGCTCCAGCGTGGCGGTGCCGCGCGCGGCCACGATGGCGGCCGGCGTGTCCGACGTCAGCACCTTGCCGGCGTGCATCAGCGAGATCCGATCGCAGCGCTCGGCCTCGTTCATGAAATGGGTGGAGACGAAGATGGTGACGTTGTCCTTGCGGGAGAGCTCGGCGAGGATCTGCCAGAATCGGTCGCGGGCGACCGGATCCACGCCGGAGGTCGGCTCGTCGAGGATGAGGATGTCGGGCGCATGGATCATGGCGACCGCCAGCGACAGCCGCTGCCGCAGCCCGAGCGGCAGGGCATCGGGCAGGGCGTCGACGACGTCGGCAAGATCGAACCGGGCGATCATCTCGTCGATGCGCGCAGCGATGGTGTCCGCCGGCAGCTCGAACAGGCGCGCATGCAGATCGAGATTCTGCGTGACCGTGAGCTCGGAATAGAGTGAGAAGCCCTGCGACATGTAGCCGATGCGCCGCCGCACCGACATGTCGCCGGCATCGATGGTGTTGCCGAACAGCCGCGCGGTTCCTTCGCTCACGGGCAGGAGGCCGGTGAGCATCTTCATGGTGGTGGTCTTGCCGCAGCCGTTCGAGCCGAGAAAGCCGAAGATCTCGCCCTTCCTGATGCGGAAGCTGACGTCGTCGACGGCAACGAAACCATCGAACCGCCGGGTCAGGTGGTCGGCTTCGATCGCGATCTCCTCGTGGTCCTCGTCGCGCGGCGGGATGACGACATTGGTATGGTTGCCGCGCTCGGCCTCGGGCAGAAGACGGATGAAGGCGTCATCCAGCGTATCGGCGCCGGTCTGCCGCTTGAGTTCGGCGGGCGTTCCGGTCGCCAGCACGCGGCCGGCGTTCATCGCGATCAGGAAATCGAACTGCGCGGCCTCCTCCATGTAGGCGGTCGAGACGATCACGCTCATGCCGGGCCGGCTATCGCGGATCGAGTCGATCAATTCCCAGAACTGGCGGCGCGACAGCGGATCGACGCCGGTGGTCGGCTCGTCCAGGATCAGGAGCTCGGGATCGTGGATCAGCGCGCAGCACAGGCCGACCTTCTGCTTCATGCCGCCGGAGAGTTTTGCCGCCGGCCGGTCGGCAAAGGGCGTGAGCCCGGTGTCGCGCAGCAGGCCCGCGATCCGCCTGTTCCGCTCCGCCTTGTCGTGTCCGAACAGGCGACCGAAGAAGTCGATGTTCTCGAACACCGACAGTGTCGGGTACAGATTCTTGCCGAGGCCCTGCGGCATGTAGGCGATGTCGGGGCACACGTTGCGGCGGTGGCGCGCGCTCGCCATATCGCCGCCGAGCACGTCGATACGCCCCTGCTGGATCGCGCGCGCGCCCGCGATCAGGGCGAGCAGGCTCGATTTGCCGACGCCGTCGGGGCCGATCATCCCGACCATGCAGCCGGACGGCAGGTCGAGCGTGATGGACTCGAGCGCCCGGGTCTTGCCGTAGCTCAGGCCCACGCCTTCCAGATGCACCACGCTGCCGACGGCAGCCGGTGCTTCGGCTGCGGCAGTCGTGCTCATCTCGTCAACTTGATCTTGAGGTTGTCGGGCCATTGCGCCGCCGGATCGAGCTGCACATAGGCCATGCCGGGAAGGCCCGTCTTCACATGCTCGATGTGCTGACGCAGCAGGTCGGGCGCGATATGCGCCTTGATGCGGAACATCAGCTTTTGGCGCTCCTCCTCGGTCTCGACGGTCTTGGGCGTGAATTGTGCGACGTCGGCGACGAAGGTGGCCTTGGCGGGGATCACATATTGTGGGATGGCGTCAAGCACGAGGCGGACCTCGGCGCCGATCGCGACGCGGCCGGCCTCGGCCGTCGGCAGGAAGAACGTCATGTAGACGTCGCCGAGATCGACCATGTTGAGGACGCGGCCCCCGGCAGCGAGCACCTCGCCGGGCTGTGACACGCGATACTGCACGCGGCCGTCGCGCGGCGCCTTCAGCACGCTGTCGTTGAGGTCGGCATTGATGCTTTCGATCGCGGCCTTTGCCGCGTCGACGGCGGCGCCGGCGTCGATCACCATGGCGCGGGAGGAGCTGATTGCGGCTTCCGATGCCGCGACCTGGGCATGGGACGCGGCCAGCGCCGCTTTCGCCGTGGCGTTGGCGGCGCGGTCGTCGTCCAGGACCTGCTGGGACACCGCACTCGTCTTGATTAATTGTTCGGACCGGTCCAGCTTGCGGCTCGTGGTGTCGAGCTGGGCGATGCGCTGGTCGACCACGGCCTCCGCAGCCCTGCGTTCGGCCTCGCGCTGGTTCACCAGGCTCTTCGCGGTCTCGACATTGATCATTGCGCGCTGGAGCTGCGCTTCGGCCTGGCGGCGCTGGGCCTGCAGCTGCTCGGTGTCCATGCGTGCCAGAACCTCGCCCGCGCTGACGAAATCGCCTTCGTTGACTAGGATCTCGCGGATTCGTCCCGGCGTCTTGGTGGCGATGTCGATCTCGACCGCTTCGATGCGGCCATTGCCGCGGGCGAAACCTGGTGGCAGCGCGTCGGCATCACGGTGCTGCCAATAGTAATAACCGCCGCCCGCGAGCAGGATGGCGAGCGCGGCGACGACGCGACCCGGTGTAAAGTTCATCTGTGCACAACGCCGTGCGGTGGCGCCCACTGTTGAGATACGAACGCCCGGCCGCTGATCGCGCGGCAAGGACGAACTCAACATTGCAGCTAATTTTGCACCGCAGCTTGATGCAGATCAGACGGCGGCGCGCGGCGTGCTGCCTCTATTTTGGGCCGCACGTCGTCATCCGCCGCGCGTCCGCCCTGATCGGCCGAGTGGACGCGCGAGAGCTGGTGGAGGAATTGCGCATCGGCTCGACCCGGGCCGCCTCACTTCACCAGCGGGCAGCCGCCGTCCTTCAGCGGCCGGAAGGCCTGGTCCGCGGGAACTTCGGCGAGCAGCTTGTAGTAATCCCAGGACCCCTTCGATTCCTCGGGCTTCTTCACCTGGAACAGGTACATGCTGTGCACCATGCGGCCGTCCTCGCGCAAGGTGCCGTTGTCGGTGAAGGCGTCGCGCACTGGCAGCTCGCGCATCTTGGCCATCACGGTCTTGGTGTCCCTGGTGCCGGCAGCCTGCACGGCCTTGAGATAATGCAGCGTCGCGCTGTAGGTCGCGGCCTGGTTCATGGTCGGCATGCGCTTGACCCGCTCCAGGAAGCGCTTGCCGAAGGCGCGGGTCTTGTCGTTCAGGTCCCAATAATAGGCCTCGGTGACGATCAGGCCTTGCGCCAGCTTGAGCCCGAGGCTGTGCACGTCGGAGATGAACATCACGATCGCAGCCAGGTTCTGGCCCCCGGCGACGATCCCGAACTCGCCGGCCTGCTTGATCGCGTTGATGGTGTCGCCGCCGCCGTTCGCGAGGCCGATGATCTTGGCCTTGGAAGCCTGGGCCTGAAGCAGGAACGAGGAGAAGTCCGCCGTGTTGAGGGGATGCTTGACGCTGCCCAGCACCTTGCCGCCGGAGGCCTTCACGACGTCACCGGTGTCGCGCTCGACCGAATGGCCGAACACGTAGTCCGCGGTCAGGAAGAACCAGGTATCGCCGCCGTTCTTGACGATGGCGCTGCCCACGGTGTGCGCGTTGGCATAGGTGTCGTAGGTCCAGTGCGCGGTGTAGGGCGAGCAGGACTTTCCGGTGATGTCGGAGCTCGCCGCATCCGTCACGATCATGATCTTCTCGTACTGCTTCGACAGCTCCATCACCGCGAGCGCCGTCGCCGATGTCGGCAGATCGATGATCATGTCGACGCCTTCGGTCTCCCACCATTTGCGGGCGATGGTGGAGGCGACGTCGGGCTTGTTGAGCACGTCGGCACTGACCATGTCGATGGGTTTGCCGAACATCTTGCCGCCGAAGTCCTCGATCGCCATTTTGGTGGCCTCGACATTCCCCATGCCGCCGATGTCTGAATAGACGGACGAGAAGTCGGAGAGCACGCCGATCTTGAGCGGCGCCTGCTGGGCCGAGGTGGGGGCGATCAAGGCAGCCGACAGCAATCCGGCCGCAGACACGAGTGCCGCGATAGGTCTCATTGGATACGTTTCCTCTTATAAGGGGCTATTCTGTCCCTTTGTCCGACAAAGCTAGAGCCAGCTTCCGGCAGAGTCAATTTCTTGCACCAGAGGCCTAAATGCGGGAGTTTGACGCATTCTCCGGTCAGGCATAAGGTTTGTCGGACAATCGCCAATGGAGTTTGATTTGCCTGTCGCTCCGCTATTTCGTCCGATCGATGTCGCGCCCGCCTATCAGAAGGTTGCTGACGCCATCGAGCGCGAGATCGTCAATGGCCGCATCAAGCCAGGCGATCCCATCGGCACCGAGCACGATCTGGTCCGCCAATTCGGCGTCAATCGCTCGACCATTCGCGAGGGCATCCGCGTCCTGGAGGAAGGCGGGCTGATCAGGCGCGATTCCTCGCGCCGCCTGCACGCCTGCCTGCCGCGCTACAGCAAGCTCGCGAGCCGTCTCAGCCGCGCGCTGGTCCTGCACGAGGTCACCTTCCGTGAACTCTACGAGGCTTCCATGACGCTGGAAGTCGCCAGCATCGAGGGCGCGGTGGAACGGGCGACGGAGGAGAACATCGCCGAGCTCGCCGGCAATCTCGCGCGCAGCGAGGCCGTGGTCGGCGACGCTGCGATGCTTGCCGAATGCGATGCCGAATTCCATGTTCTGGTCGCCAAGGCCTCGCAGAACCGCGTGCTCCAACTCGCGCGGGAGCCGGCAGCGCAATTGTTCTATCCGACCACTGAGATGATCGTGACAGGTGTCGCCGAAGGCGGCCCGCGTCTCGTCGCGGCGCACCGCCATCTCATCGATGCGATCCGCCGCCGCGACCGCGAAGCCGGCGTGCTGTGGACGCGCCGGCACCTGCAGGACTGGCGGCGCGGCTTCGAGAAAATCGCGTCGCTCGATCGCTCGGTCGAGCACATGTACATGGAGCACGCGCAGGCGACCCGCCGCAGATAGCGCCCCTGGAATTCGTGCAGCACAACAAACAAAGACATCACACGGAGGAACACATGACCGGCGACACCGCAGCCACCATCTCGAAAGCGCGCGAGCATTCGATCGGCGATCTCTTGCGCCGCTCGGCGGGCCGCGAGCCGAACAAGCTCGCGGTAAGCTGCGGCGGTGTGAGCTGGACCTTTGTCGAAATGGACGCGATCTGCAACCGGCTCGGCCGCGGCCTGCTCGGGCTTGGCGTCAGGAAGGGCGACCGAGTCGCGGTGCTGTCGCGCAATTCGCACGCCTTCGCCGCGCTGCGCTTCGCGGCGGCGCGGATCGGCGCCGTGCTGGTGCCGATCAACTTCATGCTCAATCCGGACGAGATCAATTTCATTTTGAAGAGCTCCGGCGCGAAACTGCTCGCGACCGGACCGGACTTCCTCGAGCAGGCACGCGCGGCGAGCGCCAGGGGTTGCGCGGTCGAGAAGATGATCTGGCTACCGGGCGAGGATGCGGCCATGGCCCCCGCGGGCCTCACCACCTTCGACGATCTCCTCGACGCCGACGGCTCGTTCCTGGATGCATCGGTCGACAGCCGCGATCTTGCGCAGATCGTCTACACCAGCGGCACGGAATCCCTGCCCAAGGGCGCAATGCTGACCCATGAAGCCGTGATGTGGCAGTATGTCAGCTGCATCATCGACGGCGGCATGAGCGCGGACGACAAGTTCATGCACGCGCTGCCGCTCTATCATTGCGCCCAGCTCGATGTCTTCCTGGGGCCACAGATCTATCTCGGCGCCTCCGGCGTGATCACCGGCAAGCCGACTGCCGACAATATCCTGGCGCTGATCGAGGCACACAAGATCACGTCCTTCTTCGCGCCGCCGACGATCTGGATCGCGATGCTGCGCTCGCCGAACTTCGACACGACCGATCTGTCGACATTGCAGAAGGGTTATTACGGCGCCTCGATCATGCCGGTGGAAGTCCTGCTCGAGCTTCAGCGTCGCCTGCCCAACGTCAAGTTCTGGAATTTCTACGGCCAGACCGAGATCGCACCGCTCGCAACCGTGCTGCGACCCGAGGACCAGCTGCGCAAGGCCGGCTCGGCCGGCAAGCCCGTGCTCAATGTCGAAACGCGCGTGGTCAACACGGCGATGGAGGATGTCAAGGTGGGCGAAGTCGGCGAGATCGTGCACCGCTCGCCGCATCTGCTGTCCGGCTACTACAACGATCCCGTCAAGACCGCGGCCGCGTTCTCCGGCGGCTGGTTTCACTCGGGCGATCTCGCCACGGTCGACGACGAGGGCCACATCACCGTAGTCGATCGCGTCAAGGACATGATCAAGACCGGTGGCGAGAACGTCGCGAGCCGCGAGGTCGAGGAGATGGTCTATCGCATCCCCGCCGTCTCCGAGGTCGCCGTGGTCGGCCTGCCCGATCCGCGCTGGATCGAGGCGGTGACCGCAATCGTCGTGGTCAAGAGCGGGGAGACGCTGGACGAGGACGCCGTCATCAAGCACTGCGCCGGCCAGATGGCGCATTTCAAGGTGCCGAAGCGCGTCATCTTCGTCGACAGTCTGCCTAAGAATCCGAGCGGCAAGCTGCTCAAGCGCGAGCTGCGCCAGCGCTTCGTCGGCGGCGAGACGCTTGACAAGGCGATCCAGAAGAATTTTGGGACGTGATGATCTCGCCTCAATACTTCTTCACCGCCGCCGCGAAGGCCAGCCACAGCACGATCGACGCGAGCCCAAAGCCGCCGAGCAGCAGGAAGGTCGGTCCGTAGCCGATCCATTGCGCGATCCAGCCGCCAAGTGCGGGACTGAGGCTCGCGCCGATGCCCTGCACCGTGATCACGGCGCCCTGGCCGAGATTGATGCGGCCGGTGCCATTGAGCGAGCGCGCGACCATGCCCGGGACGGCGACAGTCTGCAGCCCGGTGCCGATGCCGTCGAGCACCTGCATCGGCACGACGCCCCACCACCCCGTGACGAAGAAGGCGAGCACGCCGCGGACGGGCAAGAACATGAAAGACACCAGGATCACCGGCCAGTAGTTGCGCTTGCTCGCGGCCTTCATCGCGATCAGCGACGTCACGATCATCACGCCTTGCGCGATCACGACGGTGGTCGCGACGAAGCTCGGGCCGTTGGCCTGTCCTTCGGCCACCGCGGCTAGTCCGTAGAGCGGGACGATGGCGGCGTTGCCGAGATGGAAGAGCGCGAGGGCGAGAGCCAGCACGAGCAGCGCCCGGTGCTTGAGCAGCATCGTCATCGCATCCGGCGGAGCCTTGGAGTCGTCCTCCTTGCTGCCGCGCGCGGCGCGGTCGTCGATTGCCTTTGCGGGGATGATCAGGACGCAGGCGATGGCGATGGCACCGAACACGGCCGCCAGCGCGAACACGGCGACATAGCCGAACTTGTAGCCGAGATAGCCCGACAAGCCGGCGCCGACCATGTTGCCCGCATGGTTGTAGGCCTGGTTGCGGCCATTGAGCGCATTGAAGCCCTTCTGCTTGGCGATGCCGAGCGTGATGCCCGTTACCGCCGGCACGATCGCGGCGCTCGCCAGCGATTGCGCGACTTGCGAGAAAGTCACCGCCCAGAAGTTCTGCGAGATCAGGATGATCCCGGACGCGAGAACGACGCAGATGCCGGGAATGACGACCCAGAGCCGCTTGTTGCGGCTGGCGTCGATGAATCCTCCGATCGGCGTCGTGATCAGCATGCCCGCGACGTTGCCGATCGTCATCGCAGTGCCGATCAGCCCGCTGGCCCAGCCGCGCTCCTGAAGGAAGACACCCACGAACGGCCCGATGCCCGACTGCATGTCGGCCATGAAGAAGTTGAGCGCGAACAAAGGCCAGATACGGGGCGAGGTGGGAGACCGCGATGCCATCGAAACTCGAACATGCTCTTCGTGCGTCGTGATTCCCTTGGCCGATCGTTCTGGCGTGGACCTGAACGTAACGGGCGCTCAGAGCGTTGGTTCCAGTCACTGCCGCCGGCTATCGATCTTGCCGGGAGCTTGTCCCCGATGTCATCCTGGATCTTTCCACGGAGCCCGAGTCATGCCTCTCTGGACCTGCGAAACCTGCGGTGCTCAATTTCCCTCACGCGCAGCGCCGCCCGACTCCTGCCCGATTTGCGAGGACGAGCGACAGTTCGTGAACTGGAAAGGGCAGACCTTTCTCGCGCGCGAGGAGCTCGCGCGGAGGCATCGACTGGTGGGCCGCGACGATCTTGGCCTCACCGGGATCGGGATGGAGCCGAGCTTTGCCATCGGGCAGCGCGCACTGCTGGTGCCTCAAGACGATGGCTGCGTGATGTGGGATTGCATTCCGCTTGCGACCGACGAGGCCATCCAGCATGTCGCAGCACTCGGCGGGCTGAAGGCCATCGCGATCTCGCATCCGCACTACTACGGCGCGGTCGCCGACTGGAGCGACACGTTTGGCGGCGTGCCGGTGTACCTGCACGCCGATGACCGCGCCTTCGTCACACGGCCTCATCCGGCGATCGTGCACTGGACCGGCGACCGCCATCGCATTACCGACGACGTGCTGCTGCTGCGCACCGGCGGCCACTTCGCCGGCGCCACCATGCTGCATTATGGGCGTGGTGCGGACGGCAAGGGCGCGTTGCTCACCGGGGACATCGCGCAGGTGACGATGGACCGCCGCTTCGTCAGCTTCATGTATTCCTATCCGAATTACATGCCGCTGGGTGCCGCCGCGGTGCGGCGGATCGCGGCAGCCGTCGAGCCGCTCGCCTTCGACCGGATCTACGGAGCCTGGTGGGGCCGCAACATCGCCAGCGGCGCCAAGGCTGCGTTCGCCGCGTCGGTCGCGCGCTATCTGTCGGCCATCGCCTGAGCCGGACCTGCGTTCGGATTTATCTTGCCGGCCCGCAATAACTGTACTAAAAGTACATTATTATGGTCCTGCCGCAAAACGACGTCTCTGCGGGGTTCGGCATGATCGATGCATCGCGGAAGCCGTGGGGTTTTGCGGCCTCCGTGAGCGGGAGCTGAATGCATGACGGCGCAGCGCGACTACGAGATCTTCGAGGCCGGCGACGTCCTGCTCCGATCGGGGACCGTCCTTCCCGCCATGAAGCTCGCCTACAAGACCTACGGCACGCTGAGCCCGGCCCGGGACAACGTCATCCTCTATCCGACCTCGTTCAGTGCGCAGCACACCGACACGGAATGGCTGATCGGGCCCGACGGCGTGCTCGATCCTACGCGTTATTTCATCATCATCCCGAACCTGTTCGGCAACGGCCTGTCGTCCTCGCCGTCGAATACGCCCGCGCCCTTCCCCGCGGTGACCTATCACGATGCCATCGCGGTCCAGCACCGGCTGCTCACCGAACGCTTCGGCATCTCGAGGCTCGCGCTGGTCTATGGCTGGTCGATGGGCGGTATGCAGGCGTATCACTGGGCGGCGCTGCATCCTGACATGGTCGAGCGTGCCGCGGTCGTCTGCGGCAGCGCCCGCTGCGCGCCCTACAATCACGTCTTCCTGGAAAGCGTGAAGGCTGCGCTCACTGCCGATCCCGCCTTTCGCGATGGCCGTTTCGCCGAAAAGCCCCTTGCCGGCTACCGCGCCATGGGGCGCGTCTATGCCGGTTGGGCGATGTCGCACGGCTTCTATCGCGACGAACTGTGGCGCGAGGCCGGCTTCAATTCGCTGGAAGATTATCTCGTCCGTGCCTGGGACGCGACGTTTGCGCGGCGCGACGCCAACGACCTCCTGGCGCAGATCGGGATCTGGCAGAATGGCGACGTCAGCCGCTGCCCGACATTCGCGGGTGATTTCGACCGGGCGCTGGCGGCGATCAAGGCTCACATGCTGCTGATGCCGGGCGCGACAGATCGCTATTTCGACGTCCGCGACAATGAGGACGAACTCGGCCGGCTCGTCAGCGCGACATCGGCCGTGCTGCATCCGATCCCATCGCTGCATGGCCATCGCGCCGGCAACCCCGTCAACAATCCGCGCGACCAGGCCTTCATCAAGGCCGAGATCGCCGCGCTTCTCAGCAAGTAAGGCAGGCACCGATCATGAGCGACGCAACCGTTTCAGAACCCGGTCATCGCCTGAAGCCGCTGACACCGGCCATGCTGCGCGAATTGTCGGTTCGTTCCAATATCAGGGGTGCGGCGCAGAGCCTTGGCCATTACGGCGTGATCCTGCTGGTGGGCGCGTTGATCTGGAAGGTATCGTCGACATGGGGCGTGCTCTGGGCGCTGCCGCTGATGGTGGTGCAGGGCTATGTCGTTGCCTTCCTGTTCATGGCGGTGCACGAGACCGCGCACAAGACGGCGTTCAGGAGCCGCGGCCTCAATCTCACGGTGGGCCATCTCTCGGCCTTCATCATCGGACTGCCTTACGAATATTACTGCCTGTTTCACTGGGACCATCACCGTTACACGCAGGATCCAGAAAGGGATCCCGAGCTGATCGTCGGGGTAAAGCCGGCATCCGACACGCAGCTTGCGCTGGCCTATAGCGGCCTGCTCCAGGTCGCCGGCCGGCTGTGGCTGATGCTCGGCCATGCGTTCACCGGCACGGTTACCGTGCCCTGGATTCCCGAGAACAAGCGCGCCGTCATCGTGACGGAGGCGCGGATCCATGTGGCCCTCTATGCGCTGCTGCTCGCGCTCTCACTCTGGTTTTCCTCGGCGCTGCTGCTCTGGGTCTGGATCGTGCCGCTCATCATCGGGCAGTTCTTCCTGCGGCCCTACCTTTACGCCGAGCATACCGGGTGTGACCACACCCGCAGCGCCTTCCACAACACCCGTACCACCTACACCGGCGCGGTCGTCAAATGGTTCGCGTGGAACATGCCCTACCATGTCGAGCACCACGCCTATCCCTCGATCCCCTTTCACGCGTTGCCGAAGCTGAACGAGATCGTCGACGGCGAGATCGTGCATCGCGGCCGCGGCTACATCAGGACGACGCGGGAGACCTGGGCCTGGTTTCGCCGACAGCGGCCGGCCGGCTAGTCGCGCGCCCCTCTCCCGCGCGCGTTTGCCAGCTCCCGATAGAAAGCTTCATTGCACGTTCATCACACGCGCTCGTCTTGCGGGTCATTGCGATACTGTCTCGCCGAGTGGCCGCGAGTGGTTCGAAAATTTACATTGAAATCAATGGTTTGGACGAGCCGCAAAACATGGCTAACAGGTGCTTCCCGATAGGGAAAGTTCTAGCCGTGTTGTATTCACGACCAAGCGAGGCCCGCCGCTCTAGCGTGCAAGCAGTCAAGGGAGATTGATGATGAGCGCGACGAGAGGCCGTCTTCTTGTGGTCGACGACGATCTGGTGCAGCGGGTTTTGATCAGCAAGATCGGCTCGAAGCTCGGATACGATTCCGTCGTTGTTCCATCGTACGAGGCTGCAACCGAGCTTCTGGCACGCGAAACCTTCGATATCATGGCGCTGGACCTGTCGCTTGGCGAGCGGGATGGGGTGGAGCTGTTGCGTTTCGTCGCAGAACGAGACCTCCGCGCGATGTCGATCGTGATCATCAGCGGCTGCGATGATCGCATCATGAAGGCGACGCGCCGGGTTGCCGTCGGATTGAAGCTGCCGCTCGCCGGATGCCTGACCAAGCCGCTCGATCTCAACCGCCTGCGCTGCGCGCTCGAACTGCCGCAGCGCTCGCCACTGGTCGCGAAGACTGCCTCGCCGCCGCCCCGGATTACGCCGGACAGAATTGCGCGCGGTCTCGCCAATCGCGAGTTCTTCGTCGAGTTTCAGCCGAAGGTCGCGCTGCGGACCGGCAGGGTTGTCGGCGCCGAAGCCCTCGCACGCTGGCGCACCGCCGAGTTCGGCATGGTCTCGCCCATGGTCTTCATTCCGATCGCCGAACAGGCCGGCCTCATGCGCGAGGTGACCGATTGCATCCTTTCATCGGCGCTGTCGCAGGGCCGAAAGATGATCGAGCGCAATCCCGGCTTCACGATCGCCGTCAACATCTCGGGCTCGCTGATGTCGGACTTGACCCTGCCCGACCGGATCGAGGAGATCCTGCGCCGCGAGAACGTGCCCCCATCGTCGCTGACGGTGGAAATCACCGAAACCACGGCAATGGCCGACGTCGACCGCGCCAACGACATTCTGGTGCGTCTGCGGCTCAAGAACATCGGCACGGCAATCGACGACTTTGGCACCGGTTATTCATCGCTCGCAGTCCTGGCGCGGCTTCCGTTCAGCGAGCTGAAGATCGACCAGTCCTTCATCAAGGGCTGCGAATCCGACGACGACATGATGAAGATCGTCGATGCGTCCGTTGCGCTTGCCAAGGCGTTCAACATGAAGGTCGTGGCCGAGGGTGTCGAGAACTCGGAAGCGCTCGACATCATCCGCCGGGTCGGCTGTGACGTTGCGCAGGGGTTTTATTTTGCACCTTCGCTGCGGCGTTCGCGCGCCGAACGATGGATATCCGAACGCAATTCTCTTGCCGACGAGCAAGCCGCGTCGGCAACGCCGGCGGCTCTTGCGAGTTGAGACGACGAACCCCGGTCGCGGAGCGATCGGGGTTGCGCCAGCCGCTAGATGTGCTCAGTAGATCCCGTAGGCGCAGACATTCACGACGCGCACGCGCAGGCCATGACGGGTGCGGACGAGGCGCTCCTGGTAGCAGTTGCTGACGCCCGTGTTGAGGTAGATACCGCCAAAGCCCCAGCCGGGACCCCAGTGGTGATGACCGTGATGGTGATGGAAGCCGCCCGCCGAGGCCGCGGTGGGCGCGAGGGCGGCAACACCGAGCGAGCCGGCAGCGATCAGACCGAGAGCAAGCTTACGAAACATCTTCATTCTCCATTTGGCGCAGGGGCCATTGTTGTGTCCCTGCATCTCGGTCGGGATGAGATGCGATCGCGTTCACACGGGATGCGGAGAATCGTGTTTCAGGATTGTTTCGTGGGCTGCGACAAAGTGTGCTGCCGTCAGGCCTTTCGCACCGTGCGATAGCGCGCAGCCATCGCTTGCGTCAGCTCCGCCATCTTGTCGCGGAGATCGGCGGGCTCCAGCACTTCGGCCTCGGGTCCGAGCCGCAGCAATTCCGCCGCGGCGTGCCACGACGTCTTGCCGACCGGGATTCGCGCAATGCGCCAGCCATCGGCATCTATGGTCTCGTCAAGCTGCGTGCGCGCCTTGACATAGGGCTGGCTCAGCGCGTCGAGCAGTTTGACGCCGAACGGCGACAGCCGCACGATCGCGACATTGGGATGCATCTCGGCTTCCAGGCGCAGCGTCGCGGCCTGCCAATAGGCGCCGAGATCGAAGCCGGCGGGCCTGTCGAAGCGGTCGCCGAGCGCCGTGCAGTCGAGCACGCGCGCGACGCGATAGGTACGCACGCTGCCGTCGACCTGGCCGGCGAGATACCAGCTGCCGCCCTTCAGCACGAGGCCGAGCGGAGCGACGCGGCGTTGCTTCTCCGCGCGCCAGCTCTGGTAGCGGATCCTGATCAGCGTCCCGCGCAGCACGGCGCCGGCGATGGCGCGCAGGTGCTTTGGGTCTTCCGCCTCGCCGAACCAGCCCGGTGCGTCCAGATGAAAACGCTCCTGCATCCGGCCGGCGTCTTCGCGCAGAGTCTCGGGCAGGGCAGCCATCAGCTTGTTCTGCGCGGCGATCATCGCGGCGTCGAGCCCGAGCGCCGCCGCAGGGCCGGGCAATCCCGCCAGGAACAGCGCGCCCGCCTCGCTCTGCGACAGGCCGTTCAGCCGCACGCGATAGCCGTCGAGCAGGCGATAGCCGCCTTCGGCGCCGCGGTCGGCGTAAACGGGAACGCCGGACGCCGCGAGCGCATCGATGTCGCGGTAGATCGTGCGCACCGAAACTTCGCAGGCCTCCGCGAGCGCGGGCGCGGTGACCCGTCCCCTGGCCTGGAGGGTGGTGAGGATCGACAGCATCCGGCTCGCGCGCATGATCCCTTAAACCATACCTGACAGAAGATGTCAGGTATGGTCCGCTACAAGCAGCCCAGCGCCAGCCGGCGAGAGGGAGACTGCCATGACCGATCCGAGCCACATCACGCTGTATTATTCGCCGCAGACGCGCGCCACCGGCACGCGGGTGCTGCTGGAGGAGCTGGGCGCTCCTTACGATCTCCACGTTCTCAACATGAAGGCCGGCGAGCAGCGTAAGCCCGCCTATCTCGCCATCAACCCGCTTGGCAAGGTGCCGGCGATCCGCCACGGCGAGGCGCTGGTGACGGAGCAGGTCGCCATCACCATCTATCTCGCCGACCTGTTTCCGCAGGCCGGCCTCACGCCCGCCCTGAACGATCCGCTGCGTGGCCCCTATCTGCGCTGGATCGCATATTACGGATCGTCGTTCGAGCCGGCCCTGATCGACAAGTTCATGCAGCGCGAGCCGGCGCCGATCACGCAATCGCCCTATGCCGATTATGACACCATGCTGGGCGCGCTCGAGGCACAGCTGTCGAAGGGCCCATATCTGCTCGGCGAGCGCATGACGGCCGCCGACGTGCTCTGGGGCGTCGCCTTCAGCTGGACGATGATGTTCGGCATCGTGCCGAAGAAGGACGTGTTCGTTCGTTATGCCGAACGCATGACGGCGCGGCCGGCGTTCCAGCGGATCAATGCGGCGGATGCGGAGATGGCGGCGCAGCATGCCAAGGCGGTTGGGGGCTGAGCGAGAGCTCCATATTCGGTGTCGTCCCGGGCAAGCGGCAGCGCAGACCCGGGATCCATAACCACAGGAAGATGTTTTGCGAAGACTCGGAGTGACCAGTTTCTCTCCACAACCACCCCCTGTGGCTATGGATCCCGGATCGGCGCTCCGCTTCGCTTCGCTTGTCCGGGACGACAATGGAGTGTGAGGCGCCTCCTCGTACTCCCTGACCGGCCACTCAAAACCGTGGTGCCCGCTTCTCCGCAAACGCCTTGATGCCTTCCTTGATCTCGTCGCCCCGCATGCTGTCGCGGTGGCGCTGGTCGGCGGCGGCTTCATCGAACTCGCCGTGGGCGAACTCGTTGATGGCGCGCTTCATGCCGCGCATCGCCTGCGGGGCGTTGCCGGCGAGGACGCCAGCGAGCTTGTCGACTTCCTCGTCCAGGCATTCCACCGGCACCATCGCGGTGAGATAGCCGATGCGCAGCATCTCCGGCGCGCCGATCTTCTGTGCGGTCAGGAACAGTTTCTTCGCATTGTCTACGCCGAGACGCGTCACGTAGCGTTTGATACCGCTCGGGTAATAATGCAGCCCAAGCCGCGCCGCCGGCATGAACATTTCGGCGGTATCGACGCCGATCCGGAAATCGCAGGCGAGGGCGAGGTCGGTCGCGCCGCCATAGACGCCGCCGTTGAGCCGGCAGATGGTCGGTACGCCCAAATCCTCCAGCCGGTTGACGACCACCTCGAAAGCCGAGCCCGCGCTCTGCTGCTCGCTCGCGCTGACCGCGCGCTCCGCCACCGAATTGAGATCGTAGCCCGCGGAGAAGGCGCGTCCGGTGCCGGTCAGCACCAGCACGCGAATATCGGGATCGGCCTCGACCCGGTCGAACAGTCTCGTCAGCTCGCCGAGATCCTCCGCCTGGAGCCGGTTGAGATGTTTCGGTCGATTGAGGCGGATGGTGGCGCGTGCGCCGGTGATCTCGATCAGGGGGCCGGTGGCTGCCTCGGCGGTGTCCGACATTCTCGTCTCCATTGTCGGCGCCAAAGTGCCCGCCCGGGCGGAGACCGTCAACGACGGTGCGGGCTGTTTCATCCGGACGGTGGATCAGGCGCTCTGGGCGGTCTTCACCACCACGACATTGCTGTCATCCGGCTGGGCCGGGCCAACGTCGCGCACCGTCTTGTCGGCTTCGCCGGCATGACGTTTCAGATAGTCGCGGCGCATGCCGATCTCGTCGCGGACGAATTCGTAGCCGAGCTTGAAGGTGTCGAGCCCGTCGGTACTGATCGTGCCGTCTCTGAGGCCGATAACGGCGCCGCGCAAGATGGCCTCCAGCTCGTCCTGGAGACATTCGAGCTGGTCCAGCGAGTGGGCATGCTCGATCCGCTCGCCGATGTCGAGGATGGCGGTGGAGAGCTCGCTGGCCTTCTCCGGCGCGATCCTCGTGATCTTGGCGTAGATCGCCGCGAAGATCGAACCGATGATGCTGAGCGCGGCAACGCCCACATACATCAGATCGCTGTACTTGTCGATGAACGACTTGGTGTCGTCGTTGATGTAATCGGCGGCGCCCCGGTGCGCGATCACGAACGCATCCTTCTCGACGGACGCGGGTTCTATCCTGGTGGCGAAGCCGTTGTCGAGGCCGAGCGCGGACTTGTTCTCGTAGATGATACGCGCGAGCTCGCCTGCCGTCGTCGGGGACATTCTCGATTGTGCGACCAGGAGCCATTCGAGCCCGATCGTGTCGAGATCGTCGTCGGGAATTTGCGGCGATGTCGACAACGTGCCTGCCGTCAGTGTCTCGCCGGAGATGCCCGGGAATTTGCGGGCCAGCATCTTCGCTTCGTCGATCGCGTTCAGCGTGAAGCCGCCGCGTCTGGCGACTTGCTCATAGGATTTGTCCCTGACGGCCCTGGAGGCGTGGACGACGGCGACCACCGCGCCAAAGCCGTTCGGCGGGGCAAACAGCCTGTCGAGCGTTGCGCCCCGCGGCGCCATCTGGACCCTCGCAGCCTCGGGGCCGTCCGGGACCTCGAGGATGCTGCGGACGAAGGCGAGCGAGGCTTCGTTCTCGGCGACGACCGCGACTTTCTTCTTCCTGAGCTCGGAGAGGGACTTGATCTTCTTGTTGCCGGGTCCGAGCAGCAGCACGAGATCATGCTCGAGGATCGCGAGCGTGCGCGCGCGCAGCGGCACCTTGGAGTCGCTGCGCAGGACGGCGAGGTCAGCCTGCTTGCGGTCGAATTGGGCGAGCGCCTTGGCGTTATCCGCGTTGTTGACGATCTCGATCCGGACGCGGGAGCCGTTGTCCTTCACCACAGTGGCGAGCTTGGCCGCGAATAGCGCTTCGTCACTGTTGGGAGCACCGACGGCGAAGGTCAGCGTCTCCGAATTGTGCAGCAAGGCGCGACCGCCCCAGACGGTGGCGAGCGACAACAGCAGGGTCAGCACGACGTACAGGAAAACCTGCTGCTGGTTTGTCTTGATCACTTTGGGGCGCCGGGGCGGCGGTTCGGTCGGCGATGAGGTGGGGCCTTCAGTACTCATGGCAGCACCTGGCCTTAATCTCGGATGGCGGTCGGCTCGCGGCGGGCGCCCTGCAGTTCGTAAATGTCTGAAAAAAGAAAGATATTCTCTGTCGCCGATGATAGCGCGACGGTAACAGAACGCAAATTTCGAGCCGGAGGTAACCGGACGCGACACGTCCGCGGCGATCGGTCATCCTATCACCAGTTAGCCACACTTGGCGATTTTCCGGTTCCCCCGGCTGCATTCCGCCGCTGGAAATGTCATAAATCGCGCGTCCCGGCGATTTGACCGGTCCAAGAAGAAGTTGCGCTGAACGCTCCAATTCTTCTCGTCACGTCAATGAGGGCGTCAGCTTGTCGTTTCCACCCATGTCATCGGCGATTCCGGTTGAAGCGCTCATTGGCTGGATGTTGCTGCTCACCTTCAAGCACATCATCGCCGATTTCGTTCTCCAGACCGCTTGGATGGCGCACGGCAAGGACCAGAAGCATGGCTGGGCCCTGCCGCTTCTGGTGCACTGCCTGATCCACCTTGCCGTTGCGCTGCCGCTGATCCTGATCGTGGCGCCGAGATTCTGGTTCGTGGCGCTGATCGACTTCGCGATCCACATCACGATCGACCGCGCCAAGGGGTTCGTCTCCGCCAATTTCGGCGTCGACCTCGCGCATCCCTGGTTCTGGACCCTGATAGGCGTCGACCAGGCGCTGCATCACCTGACCGGCTTCGGCCTCTCCATCTTCATGGCGGCGAACTGACTGCTGCGCATCTGTCATTCCGGGGCGGTCCGCAGGACCGAACCCGGAATCTCGAGATTCTCAGGTGCGCAACTGCGCACCGTAGTTCTCGCTTCGCGACCCCGGAATGACGGCAATCTGCAATGCCTCCCGCCTCTGATTCGCGGCCGGGGCGCAATCATCCCGGGTGACTACCGGCCGGTGTGGTTAACCTTTCGTTAGAGAATTACGCTGCATCTTCCTGACACGAGGGAGAACTGCAATGTTTTCAAGCCGCGACACCTTTGAAAGCGATTTCTGCCCGGTCCGCGACGAGCTCCTTGGCGAAATGTATCGCGCCAGCGAGAGTGGGCTGCCGAGGCTGGTTGAGAGTGTTTCCCCTGACGTGCGCGCCAGGCTGGCGCTGTTCTGCTATCGCCGCAGCCATTTGCATTCGCTGGCGGTCGCGATTGCGGCAAGCTGCAGCGAGCGCGACCTGGTCGAGAACGGCGGCCGCGTCGGCTCGACGCTCTATGCGCTGTCGCGGGAACGCGCGACGAAATCCTCGCCGTCGCTGTCGGGCGGCCGCAAGCCGATCACGCTGTCGACCAAGCCGCTCTCGGTGCTCGCACCGCTCGATGACGAGCTCGACGACGAGATCAGCGAAGCGGTGCCCGCCTAAGCGGCCTCTATCATCGGCAAGCCGAACTTCCGGCGTGCCATCGCGCATTCGGCGTCGCCCGGAATGCAGGTGCGGCACACCTCCGGCCGTACGTCATAGATGGCGCAGGCCGTCATCTTTCCGATCTCTCCCTGCAACGCCGAGCAGCGATCACCCTCGCAGCGCATGCCGGACTGGCGCGCATTGACCAGCCCTTCGGGAATCGCGGCGAGTTCCTCGTCGCTCTCGATCGAGAAGCGCGGCCAGTTTTGCGAATAGCCGCAGCAGGCGCCGCAACCCTGGCAACAACTCGACAGGTCGATCTCTTCCATCGTCCTCACGTGTCCTTTGGCGGACCCCAGACCAGGCTCTGCCGCCATCTGGCGCGCAGCACGTCGCGCCGTTCCGGATATTTCTCGTCGAGATAGGTCGCCTCGACCACGCGGTCGGTGCGGAAGCTGCGGAAGTCGCCGCGCAGCTCGCACCAGGCCGCCAGCAGCCGCACGGCTTCGAGATAGCCGACCGAGATCGGCCAGATCATGCGCTCGCTGGGACGACCCTGCTCGTCGCGATAGCGTAGCATGATCTTCCTGCCTTCGTGGATCTGGGTGCGGGTGCGCGCCATGTCCAGGCGGTCCGGCTCCCTGTTCCAGCTCGGCCGCGCCCGGCTCGCCGGCTCCAGCACGAAAGGCCGCAGGCGCTCAGGCACGGTGTCGGCGATCTTGGCCATCAAGTCTTCGGCCGCGCGCGCCAGCGTGGAATCGGCGTGTCCGGCGACCCATTGCGCGCCCAGCACCGCCGCCTCGATCTCGTCGGGTGTCAGCATGAGCGGCGGGAGGTCAAAGCCCTTCTCCAGGATGTAACCCATGCCGGCTTCGCCGCGGATCGGCACGCGCTGGCCGATCAGCGTCGCGATGTCGCGATAGATCGTACGCTTCGAGGTCTCGAGCTCGGCCGCGATCGCGTCCGCCGTCAGCGGCTTCCGCGTGCGCCTCAGCACCTGGATGATTTGAAACAGCCGGTCTGCGCGTCTCATGACAGGTCCCTTGTCGCTGTTTTTTTCCGGTGGTCTCTTCAGAAGGCGGCGCGCGGCTGCTGACAGGATGTTGGCAGCAGGGGAGTTCTATACCGGGACAACACATCGACTGAAGAGGATTTGTCCATGATCATTCCAACCCATTTCGGCCCGGCCGGCCCGTTGTGGCGGAGCCAGCCTTTCCAGGTTCGGGCGTGGCAGGCTTGGGCATTCCGCCGCCTCGTTTCGCTTGATGTCATGGTCGTCGACCTCCGCCTTGCGCTCGCGACCGCCGTGACGCGTTCGCTGGTCCATGCCGCGGATGCGCTGGTCCGCTACGTGATGGGCCGCGCCTGGCGAGGGGCCCGCTTCGCAGAAGATATCACGGCTGCTGCCACCATGGTGGCAGCAGCCGGCCGCTAGGTTCCTTCCACTCGTTCGACAGGTTCAGGAGAGCCCGCATGATCACGCTTTACGGCTTTGGCGCCGGCTTCGGCCTGCCGGAAATCAGCCCCTTCGTCACCAAGACGGAGGTGCAGCTCAAGATGGCGGGGCTGCCTTACCGGAAGGAGCGGGCGATGCCGCCCGCGTCCCCCAAGGGTCAGCTGCCCTTCATCGACGACGGCGGCGAGGCGGTGGCCGATTCCACCTTCATCCGCGCCCATATCGAGCGCCGCTACGGCTTCGATTTCGACGCAGGACTTTCGTTGCAGGAACGCGCGCAGGCCTGGGCGTTCGAGCGCATGATCGAGCATCACGTCTATTGGGCGCTGGTCGGCGCGCGCTGGGTCGATCCGGTCAATTTCGCCAAGGGGCCCGCGCATTTCTTCGACGGCGCGCCGGAGCACAACCGCGAGAAGCTGCGCGAGGATGCGCAATTCCGGGTCGCCGAGAACTATCTGCTCTCCGGCCTCGGCCGCCATGCGCCGGACGACGACGTCGATCTCGCGGTGCGCTCGCTGTTCGCGCTCTCGGTGCAGCTCGGCGACAAGGCGTACTTGATGGGCAGCAAGCCCTGCGGCGTCGATGCCACCGCTTTCGGCATGCTCGCCGGCGTTCTCTCGCCGTTCTTCGAATCGGCTTTGCGCGAGCGCGCCGAGGGATTTCCAAACCTCACCGCCTATGTCGACCGCATGATGGACAATTACTATCCGGAGTTCGCCTGGACCCCGCTGCGGCAGGCGGCGTAGCGTTCGGCTGTTGCAGCGACGGGCGCTGAACCTTCCACATCGTCATGCCCGGGCTTGTCCCGGGCATCCACGTTCTTTGGATCGGGCGGAAAGGCGTGGATGGCCGGGACAAGCCCGGCCATGACGAGCTGAGAGTCCGGAGCAAAACAAAAAAAGCCGGCCCACCGGGCCGGCTCTCGTCGTCTCAAATCCTCGCCGCGCCTACTTCACCAGCATGTACTTGCCGTCCTTCACCGTGAGCAGGATGCGCGAGCGCTCGTCGAGGCCGTAGCGGTCCTTTTCGGTGAAGTTGTAGACGCCCTGGCTCGCCGCCAGCTCCTTCTCCGTCAGCAGCGCCTGACGAATGGCTTCGCGGAATTCCGGCGTGCCGGGTTTTGCGGTTTTCAGCGCCGTCGGGATCACGCGCTTGAGGATTTCGAACGCGTCGTAGGAATGGCCGGCGAACTGGCTGCGGCTGTTCGCGCCATATTTGGCTTCATAGGCCGAGTTCAATGCGAGGCCCGGCTTCTTGGTCAGCGCGGTGTCCGGCTGGTCCTCGGGGTCCATGACGGGCCCGGAGGCCATCAGCACGCCCTCCGCCGCTTTGCCGGCGATGCGGATGAAGTCCATGCTGGCAGCACCGTGGGTCTGGTAGATCAGGCCCTTGTAGCCGCGTTCGCGCAGTTCGGTCTGCGGCAGCGCGGCCGCGGTGCCGGACGCCCCGACCAGGATCGCGTCCGGATTGGCGGCGACGAGCTTCAGCACCTGTCCGGTCACCGAAGTGTCCGGACGGGCAAAGCGCTCCTCGTCGACGATGGTCATGCCCATCGGCACGGCCTGGGCCTTGAGGTCGTTGAACCAGAGGTCGCCGTAGGAATCGGAATAGCCGATATAGCCGAGCGTCTTCACGCCCTTGGACTTCATGTGATCGTACAGCACCTTGCCCACGATCGGAATCGGCTGCGGCATCGCGACCGACCACTTCATGCGCTCGGGCGTGATCGGGAACGGCGCGAGGCCGAAATGCGGGATACCGGCCTCGTTGGCGACGTTGGAGACCGCGATGGTCGGCGGCGTCAGGGCCGAGCCCATGATGATGTCGGCCTTGGACTCGGTCACGAAGCGGCGGGCGTTGGTGGTCGCGGTGGTGGGATCGCCGCCGTCGTCGAGCACGATCACCTTCAGCGGCACGCCGCCGATCTCCTTCGGCACGAATTCCAGCGCATTGCGCTCGGGAATGCCGAGGGCTGCGCCCGGGCCGGTCGTGGTGGTGGTGATGCCGATGGTGATTTCGCTGGTCTGGGCCAGCGCAGGCAATGCCGGCAGCGCCAGCGCGGCCGCGGTGATGGCAGCGGTCAAATAAAAACGTTTCATCTATTCCTCCCTTGACGTGTTTCTTTGAAAGCAGAAATCGGGGGGTAATTCAGCCCCCTCTTTTGGTGATGCGGCGATTTAGCTCCGGGCTCTAGCTCTCCGTGAATTTGGCTACCATTTCCGCCGGAAACGGTGCCGATTTCAGCTTGTCGGGGTTAACGGGGTCGCGGCCGACAAGGACGCGGGTCTCGAACCCCTCGATCGCCAGCGCCTCGCCCTTGTAGACGTTGTGCTTCACCTCGAAGCTCGAGCGCTTGATGCTCTCGATTTTGGTTTCGATGATGATCCAGTCGCCATAGGTCGAGGGGATGTAGAACTTGGCTCGCGTGTCGACCATGGGAATACCCACCAGGCCATATTTGCGGACCAGGTCCTGCTTGGAGAAGCCGGCGACCTCGAACAGGGTCGAGGTCGAATCGTCGAACATCGCGAAATAGCGCGGGTAATAGACGATGTTGGCGGGGTCGCAATCGCCCCACTGGATCTGGACCTTGCGCCGGTTCACGAACATAAGTTATGCATCCACTAGCGCTGTGACACACCTCTCCCGGAGGGAGAGGTCGAATTGCGCCTTGCGATGCGCAGCATCGTCAAGAGCAATTCGGGTGAGGGAGTACGGCCTCTCGATAGGGCAGGGCCCCTCACCCGGCGCTGCGCGCCGACCTCTCCCAATGGGAGAGGTAAGGTCGAGGTCGCTGTTGTAATCCCGATCATCGATTTACTTCGGCGCCATGCGCAGCGAGCCGTCGAGGCGCACCACTTCGCCGTTCAGGTAGGCGTTCTCGACCATGTGCAGCGCGAGCGCGGCGAACTCGTCGGCATTGCCGAGCCGGCGCGGGAACGGGATCGCCGCGGCGAGCGAGTCCTGGGCTTCCTGCGGAAGGTTGGCCAGCAGCGGCGTGAGGAACAGGCCGGGCGCGATCGTCAGCACGCGGACGCCGAACTGCGCGAGCTCGCGAGCGATCGGCAGCGTCATGCCGACGATGCCGCCCTTGGACGCCGAATAGGCCGACTGGCCGATCTGGCCGTCATAGGCGGCGACGGAGGCGGTGTTGATGATGACGCCGCGTTCGCCGGTCGCCTGCGGCTCGAGCTTGGACATCTCGGTCGCAGCAAGGCGCAGCATGTTGAAGGTGCCGATCAGGTTGACCTTGATCACCTTGTCGAAATCGGCGAGCGCCATCGGGCCGTCGCGGCCGACCACGCGCTTGGCAACGCCGATGCCGGCGCAATTGACCAGCACGCGGGCCGGGCCGTGGGCCTTCGTCGCCTGCGCGATCGCGGCTTCAGCGGAGGCGGCATCGGAGACGTCGCAGGTCACGGCGACGCCCTTGATCTCGGCGGCGACGGTTTCCGCGAGCTTGGCATTGAGATCGAACACCGCGACCTTGGCGCCCTGCGCCGCGAGTTTTCGCGCAGTGGCAGCGCCAAGCCCCGATGCGCCGCCGGTCACGATGGCTGCCTGATCCTTCAACAACATGGCGTTCTCCTTTGAGCGTTCTTAGGTGCGACCGGATCGGCCGGTCTGCTCCCTCTCCCCGTTCTTACGGGGAGAGGGTTGGGGTGAGGGGCTTGCTTCCGCGAATGCGGTGGCAGTGGGACTCGCGGCGGCTCCCCCTCACCCGAATTTGCGCGCTGCGCAAATTCGACCTCTCCCCGCAAGCGGGACGAGGTGAAGAAAGAGCCGACTGGTTCATTCTAATTGTCATGTTACCCGACCGACATCACACGGTTCGATGGATTGGCAGCGTAGAGCTCCTCGATCAGCTCGCCGCGATGCTCCAGCACCGCGCGCTGATTGATCGAGCCCTTGTCGGTGACCTCGCCCTTGTCGATCGACAGCGGCGTGTCCATCAGGATCGCGCGCGTGATCCGCGTCGAGGAGCCGGTGGCCTGGCTGAGGAAACGGGTCAGGCGCTCGCGAAACGCCTCGCGCACCAGCCGGTCGCGCGTGGCGACGACGAGATCGTCGGTCGGCAGCGTCGGGTTGATCAGCCGGCAGCCGTCGAGATCGAGCACCACGAGCGCGGAAATCTCGTCACGGTTGATGCCGGCGATGACGACGTCGCGCACCAGCGGCGCGCAGGCCGCAACGAAGCGCGCCCGCAGCGGGCCGACGCTGACCCAGGTGCCGCTGGCGAGCTTGAAGTCTTCGCCGATGCGGCCGTCGAAATCGAAGCCGGCGTTGAGATCATCAGGATCGGCCGGCTTGAGCGCATCGCCGAGTTTGTAGAAGCCTTCCTCGTCGAAGGATTTCGCGGTGATGTCGGGCTGGCGCCAGTAGCCGGGCATCACGTTCGGCCCCTTGCAGCGGACCTCCAGCTTGCCGTTGTTCGGCACCAGCTTGGCGTCGTTGCCCGAGACCGGCAGGCCGACATGGCCGGATCGGCTGGTGCGCGGATTGACCGACATGAAGAACGGCGCAGTCTCGGTCGCGCCGAGACCCGTCAGCATCGGCACGCGGTAGCCCTTTTCCTTCACCGCGAGCTCGTCGAGGCTGTCCCAGACGAAGGGCGACAGCGCCGCGCCCGAGAAGAACATCGCGTGCAGCCGGTCGAAGAACTTGGCGCGCAGGCCCTGGTCGTCGCGCAGATACGGCAGCAGCGATTCATAGCCTTTCGGCACGTTGAAATAGACCGTGGGCGAAATCTCCTGGAGATTGCGCACGGTCTCCTCGATGCCGCCGGGCATCGGCTTGCCGGCGTCCAGATACATCGAGCCGCCATTGTAGAGCGTCAGTCCGATATTGTGGTTGCCGCCGAAGGTGTGGTTCCAGGGCAGCCAGTCGATGATGACCGGCGGCTCGTCCTTGAGGAAGGCGAGCGTCTCGCGCAGCATCACCTGGTTGGCGCAGATCATGCGCTGGGTGTTGATGACGGCCTTGGGGTTGCCGGTCGAGCCCGAGGTCAGCAGGAATTTTGCGATCGTGTCGGGGCCGATCCGGCCGTGGACGTCGTCGAGATCGCCGCGGAGCGGCGTTGCCATGAGGTCGGCGAGCAGGGTGACGTCGCGGCCCGGCACGTGGCCATAGGACGCGGCGATCTCGGTGCCGAGTGAGACATTGGCGGTGAGTGCGTCGGCGAACTTGTCGGCATCCTCGGCGAAGACGAGGCCGGGCGTCAGCAGCTTCATCAGGTAAGACAGCTTGCCGTAATCCTTCGACACCAGCGAATAGGCCGGCGACACCGGACAGAACGGAACGCCCGCATAGAACGCGCCGAAGGCGAGCAGGGCATGGTCGATCGAATTGCCGGAGAGGATGACGACCGGGCGCTCTGCGGACAATCCGCGCGCAATCAGGCTCGAGGCGATGTGCCGGCTCGCGGTGAGCAGCTCGGCATAGGTGATCTTGCGCCAGGAGCGGCCGCCTTCGCGCTCGGCCATGAAGACGCGGTCCGGCGTCGTCGTCGCCCAGTGATGCAGGCGATCGGTGATGCGGACGGGATAGTCGCCGAGCGGCTGCTTCGGCCTGAGGTAGATCGTGCCGTCGTCGCGGCGCTCGACGTTGACGGCGGGATCGCCGAACGAGATCGGCCGCAGCGGGAAAGTGCTCGCGCCGCGCTCCGTGCTGGAAGAGGACGGCTGTGCGCTCATGACTTTGCGCTCATGATTTGGGCTTTACCTTCGCGGTCTTGTGTTCGAGGAACTCGCGGATCCGGCGCTTGGCCTCCTTGTCGCTCTGCGCGACGGTGGCCATCAGCGATTCCATCAACAAACCCGTCTGCGGATTGGCCTCCGCGATCATCGGCAGCGCTTGGAGCACGGCGAAATTGGTCAGCGGCGCGTTGGAGGCGATCTTGGTCGCAAGCTCCAGCGCCTTGCCGAGCCCGTTGCCGGCTTCCGTCAGATATTGCGCGAAGCCGTAGGATGCGCCCTCGGTCGCGCTATAGACGCGCCCGGTCAGCATCATGTCCATCATCCTGGCGACGCCGATCAGGCGCGGCAGCCGCACCGAGCCGCCGCCGCCGACGAAGATGCCGCGCTGTCCCTCCGGCAGCGCGAAATAGGTCGAGGGCTCGGCGACGCGGATATGCGCGGCGCAGGCAAGCTCGAGCCCGCCGCCGATCACGGCGCCCCGGAGCGCCGCGATCACGGGCACGCGGCTGTACTGGATGCGGTCGAACACCCGGTGCCACATCTGGGAATGGAGCAGGCCGCCGGTCGCGTCATGCTCGGTCAATTCGGAGAGGTCGAGGCCTGAGGAGAAATGGTCGCCGATGCCGTGGATCACGACCGCGCCGATGTCCTCGGGCAGGGACGCAAAACACTCGCCGATTTCCAGGATGATGCCGTCATTGAGCGCATTGCGCTTGGCCGGCCGGTTCAGACCCACGGTCAGAACCCGGTCCGCCCGCTCGATCTTCAACAGCCCGGCGGTGCCCGCGTCCGCGGTCTCGGCGTTTCCCTGTGTCATTTGCGTCCTTGTCAGAATAGTTATGTTGTATAACGAATTCTGGGGGAGTCAAGGAGGGGCGTCGTCGCGGGTCGGATGGAAAAGGCGCCTTGGAAAGCCGACGCATCCGGCGCCGAACTGCGCAACGGCGAGGTTGACTCACGCGGCGTCGGTGCTCAGCTTCTTGGCGGCTTGCGCGAGCAGGCCCGATCGCGTGTAGCCGTGGGCCTCGGCGTACTTGTCGATCTGCTCCAGCACGTCGCCGGGCAGGGTGACATTGACGCGGACGGCCTTCGGCTGCTCGTCCTTCACCGATATCAGAATCGCGACGCCCGAGCGGTTCTGCGGATCCGACATGATTTCCTCAAGCGACGACGGCTCGGGGGTGGCGTCTCCGTCTTCAGCCATGCCTCGGAGATGAAGCGCCAGCGATTCTTCGGCCATGTCGCGCGCTTCGCCGAGCGTGGTCCCCGCGGTCACGACGCCCGGCAGATCGGAAAACGACACGCCGAAATCGCTATCGGCATCCTCATGGATCAAGCCGATGTAATGACGCATGGCGCTCACCTCAGCTTCAGGCCGGACCTGCCGTCTTCGGATTAAGTGACAGTGGGCATTTCGTCAAAGGTCTGATCACGGTATGTCCGACCGCTGGCTTTCTTCCGGACGCCCCCCCACTGTTTAAAGAAGAAGGCCGTATCGGACTCCCTGCAGGCGGCCTCGATCTCATCAACCCACTCCCTTAGCATAGGGCGAGCGTGGGGGCCGCTCTCGCCGCCAACAATTGCCCAATCAATACCGCTTAGGTCAGCAGTAGCCACAGAGCCCAGCAAAGGCTCGAATGAAATGAACCTGACGGCCGCGGTTACTCTTCGTAGCTCTTCGATGCGGTGAAGATAGCTTGCATTTTCGATGCTGGTACCAAGCCAAACGTTCCTGAGCACAGGCAACCCCGATGTATGCGCGGCCATTCGATCGGGACGTTTCGTCAGGATCTGAAACGTATGCCAGGGAGTCTGCCCCATAACCGACCATACCTTCGCAACAAAGGTCGCAGGTACCTTTTCGTGGAACAAGTCTGACATCGAGTTCACAAAGATGCGCTTCGGCTTCCTCCACTTGGCCGGAACGCCGAGTGCATTCTCATCCAGTCGTACTTTGCCAGTCCACACCGCTCGCCGGCCACTTTTTCGGGTCAGTCCACGGTACTTCGTCAACCCCATCGCATCGAGGCGTGCGGCCATCCGCATCGCATAACAATTGGTGCAGCCGGGTGAGAGGACGGTACACCCAGCCACTGGATTCCATGTGGCGTCTGTCCACTCGATCGACGTTTCAGCCATTTTCCCTCACAACAATCGTCCTTGAACGTGCACGTTTCTGATGTCGTCCCAAAGCCTTCGTCCTAGCTCATGCGAACTGACAAATACCAGCCAATAGAGCCGCTGGCCTTTGGTCGCTGAGACTAGCTCGATGCCCTCCGCGGGGGATGTGCCAAGTCCCTGAATCAGACTGAGCCAGTAGTGCAGAAGATCAGTCCTGACTGATTGGTCAGTTCGATTCATATCAATCGCGCTACGCCACCCCGGCATAAACACGTCGAGCACTCGACCATCTTCTAGATAACGGCGCAAGTTGCGCTGGAGGTCGAAGATGCTAACGTGAATGAGCATATCCATTCTCGGTAGCTTCGCCAGCTTCTCGATAATTGAGAAAGGTAGATTTTCGAGGTTATAGGGATCAAGAAAGGCGAAATGGAGTCCCGTGGGGTTAAGCGCTCTGACCACGTGGTTGACGGCAACCTCTGCCGCCTGGTTATAGTAGTTCGCTGCACCTCCGAGCCGAGCCATTCGTTGACGGAGCGCCTCGACGTTCTCTCCATCAGCGTCGTTAAAATACATTTCGGAGAAGCGCGTCTTGCTCCCACGGGCCGCTTTGTAAGCGACCAGTGGGCTTCCATCGATAAACTCGCTCGTGTCGTCTCGCTGTGAGCGACCCGGACCAGAAAAGAGATCGATATAGGCAGCCCCGCCGGTGCCTTTCGGGGGAAGAAATTTGGCTCGGGCGCCTCGATACGCGTCTATGTATTTTCGTAACCGTTCATGCTTATCGATCGCCCAAGGACCGACGATGTCAGTTGCTAATCCGTCACCTGGATCAATCGCTCTTCTCGCCACGGCAATGTCCCCAAAAAATGTCATCTTAGTCTAGTTGGGGAAAGCCTACCACTGGTTGTAATAGCTTGGCTTGAGTTGGTTAATTTCGACGGGTTGCAGGCGGCCTTACATCACCTGATGCACGTCGATCACCACCCGGTCGGCATGCCTCGCAGCCGAACCGACGAAAATGTGCTCCATCAGCCAGCGATACTTCTCGTGCCCGGTCTCGAACCTCGGCACGGTGCGGAAATAGATCAGCTTGGGATCGACCGGCTCGCCGCGCTTGAGCTTCTGCAAGAGCTCGACCGGCCCGAAGCGCATGCCCTTGTTCTCGACATAGACCACGGCGCCGTCGTCGGTCTCTAAGGCGTATTTGGCTTCGAGATCGATCAGCTCGTTGGGGCGGATGGTCTGGAAATCGGCGCCGAACGGCAGCACCTTCCCTGTGATCGCGCCTTTCACCTCGCCGCCGATGATCGGGATGATGCGGCGAACGCCGATCCCGGTCTCGCCGGCGGTGACGACGTCGCCGATGCGGACGGTAAGGGTGAAGACGTACTTCGTTTCTAACGTCGGCGTGGTCATCGCTTCACCTCGTCATTGCGCCATCATCCGTGTCGGCAGCCAGATCGCCAGCAGCGGGAAGGCGATCAGAATCACCAGGCGGATTAGGTCGGTGACCACGAACGGACTCACGCCCCTGAAGATGGTGGAGAACGACACGTCCTTCACCACGCTCTTGATGACGAACACGTTCATGCCCACCGGCGGAGTTATCAGCCCGAGCTCGACGGTCATGACGACAATGACGCCGAACCAGATCGGATCGAAGCCGAGATGGATGATGACCGGGAAGATGATCGGCACGGTCAAGATGATCATCGCCATCGCGTCCATCAGGCAGCCGAGCACGAGATACATCACCATGATCAGCGCCAGCACGCCGTAGGGTCCGAGGCCGAGGCCGGTGAGGAGCTCCGTGACCTTCTGCGGCGTCTGCGTCACCGTGAGGAAATAGCCGAAGATCAGCGCGCCGATCAGCACGGTGAACACCGCGGCCGCGGTGCGCGTGGCCTGGAGCAGCGAGGCCAGCACCTTCTCGCGGTCGAGTCGGCCGGTCAGCACGCCGATGATGAAGGCCCCGGTCGCGCCGACGCCGCCTGCCTCCGTCGGCGTGAAGCGCGGCAGGAAGGGCAGGCCATAGAGGCCGCCGATCACGAAGATGAACAGCAGCACCGGAGCCCAGATGTCCTTCAATCCGGCGAAACGCTCGCGCCACGGAATCACCTTGCCCTTGGCTAGAAAATCGGGGCGGAAATAGCCGATCAGGAAGATCGTGATCATGTACATGGCCATCGCGAGCAGGCCGGGAATGATGCCCGCGATGAAGAGCTTGCCGATGTCCTGCTCGGTGATGATGCCGTAGACCGCAAGCACCGTGGAGGGCGGCAGGATCGCGCCCAGCGTGCCGCCGGCCGCGATGACCCCCGTGGCAAAGGACTGCGGGTAGCCGAAGCGGCGCATTTCCGGGTAGGCGACGGCAGAGAAGGTCGCGGCGGTCGCAACCGACGAACCGCAGATCGCGGCGAAACCGCCGCAGGCACCGACGGTGGCGATGCCGAGGCCGCCCCGCAAATGGCCGACGAAGCCGTTGGCGGCGCGGAACAGCTCGCGGCTCATGCCGGAGTTGCTGACGAAGGATCCCATCAGCAGGAACATCGGAATCACGCCGAAAGTGTAGTCCGTCACCGTCCGCATGGTGACTTGCCCGACCATCTTCAGGGCCGGGGTCGAGCCGACGAGATAGCTGAAGCCGCACACGCCGACGAGACCCATGGCCATGCCGACCGGCACGCGCAGCAGCATCAGGGCGAACAGCGAGACGAAGCCGATGACGGCGACGGCGTCGGTACTCATGGTCACTCCGTCACCTTGATCTTGGGTTCGTGCATGTCTTCGGGGTGGAAGATCAGCCGGTACGTGCGGATCGCGATCAGCAGCACGGCACAGACGTCGCCAATCCATGCGACGAGGAAGAACGGCCATACCGGCATGTGCAGGTCGAAAGTCTGGACGTTGTCGTTGTAGGTGCCGCGCACCTTGTCGAACAGCGTCCAGGTCTGCACGGTCACGACGAACAGAAGCACCAGCGTCGCGAACACGTCGATCCAGCGCTGGTGGCGCGGGCCGACATTGCCCCAGACCAGATCCACCGTGATGTGGGTGCCGCGATAGGAGGTGGCCGCGATGCCCCAGAAAATGAGGATGCCGAGCAGCATGCGGCCGATGTCGAAACTGTCGGGAATCGAATAGTTCAGCGTGTTGCGCAGCAGCACCGAGAGGAAGATGTCGAGCGCGACGATGCCGACGAAGCCGGCCGCGATCCATTCGATCGAGTCGATCACGCGATCCATCCAGGAGCGCTTCATGGGGTGGTCCTATCGCGTGAGGTCATTCGTTCGATCCAGGTGTCGCCGCGCGCCTCGCCTCTCCCCGCGTGCGGGGAGAGGCCGGATTGCATCGGAGATGCAATCCGGGTGAGGGGGACTCTCCGCGAGTCCTTCTTTCACCGCTTTTTGCGGAAGCAGCCCCTCACCCCGACCCTCTCCCCGTAAGAACGGGGAGAGGGGGAGGCGAGCTCGCCACCGCGTTACTCCGCCAGCGCGTTGTACTTCTTCAGCGATGCCTTCAGGTCCGCGAGCGCCGCATCGGGATCGGCGCCGGCCTTCTTGGCATTATCGCTCCAGGTTTTGACCAGCGGTTCGGCGGCCTTCTTCCAGGCGGCGGTCTGCTCGGCCGTGAGCTTGTAGACCTCGTGATTGGACTCCGCCTTCACTTTGTCGATGCCGGCATCCTCGAACTTGCCCCAGTGCTCGCCGACCGCTCCCGCCATCTCGACCGTGCAATTCTTGTCGATCGCGGCCTTCTGCTTGTCGGACATGGCATTGTACTTGTCCTTGTTGATCACGAACACGAAGGTCGTGGTGTAGAGCGGCGCCTCCATGTCGTATTTGGTCACCTTGTCGATGCCGAACAGCACCAGGGAGCCCCACGGGAAGGTGACGCCGTCGGCGACGCCGCGCTCGATGATGTCGCGCACTTCGGGTGCGGAGGATTGCACGTTGGTGCCGCCGAGCGAGGTGACGAAATTCGCCATGGTGGCGTGTGCCGGGCGGATCTTCAGGCCCTTCACGTCCTCGGGGTTGACGATCTTCTTGGTGCGGGAGTGGAACGAGGAGGGCGAGTGGACGAAGGCGAGACAGTATTTGACGTCCTTCATCTCCTTCTCTGCATATTTGCGATACCAGGCGTCGAGCCCCATCGAGCCGCCCTTGGCGTCCGAGATCAGGAAGGGCAGTTCGCCTGCGCCGATGATGGGGAAGCGGCCGGGCTGATAGCCGGGATTGACATAGGTGACGTCGGCGATGCCGTCGCGCGCCATGTCGTAATGGTCGAACGCCTTGCCGAGCTGCTGGGCCGGAAACACCTTGCCGGTGATGGTCCCGCCGGAATCCTTGTTCACCGCGGCGACCCAGTCTTCCAGCGATTTCTGCAGCGGATGCGAGGCCGGCACCCAGTGCGAGACCTTCAGGTCGAAGGTCTTCTCCTGCGCGAACGCTGGGCTCACGCTTGCTGCCAGCAGCAACGCCAGACAGGCTTTCCTCATCACGCGTCTCTCCCTGTTTTTGACGGCGGGCTTCGATGGCCCGGTCTCGTTAATTAACATGTTATCTAATTGGCCGGCGCGTTCAAGCCGGAAACTGGCGCGCACCTCGCCGCGCCGTCTACATCATCCATGTTGCATGGATTTGTCGCGCTGCGGCGAACGCCCTCCCTTCTTCCCAACCGTTATATGATATAATTATCCTGCACGGAGCGTGGCGACAAGCGACCCGCGACGAAAGCCTACAGGATCGGAAGGAGCAAGTATTGCGGACAAAAGTCGCAATCATCGGAGCCGGGCCGGCCGGGTTGTTGCTCGGGCAACTGCTGCACACATACGGCATCGACAACGTCATCCTGGAGCGGCAGAGCCCGGATTACGTGCTCGGCCGCATCCGCGCCGGTCTCCTGGAGGAAGGAACCGTCGCGCTGCTCGACCAGGTCGGCGCCGGCGCGCGGGCCCATGCCGAAGGCCTGGTGCACGAAGGCATCGAGCTCGCCTTCTCCGGCCGCCGTCACCGTATCGACATGAAGGGCGCGACCGGCAAGACGGTGATGATCTACGGCCAGACCGAGGTCACGCTCGACCTGATGAATGCGAGGAAGGCCGCCGGTCTCATCTCCGTCTACGAGGCCAGGGACGTGCAACCGCATGATTTCGACGGCAGTCACCCGCGCGTGACCTATGTCAAGGACGGCGTTACCCACACCATCGATTGCGATTTCATCGCCGGCTGCGACGGTTTCCATGGCGTCAGCCGCGCCAGCGTCCCGTCTTCGGCGATCGAGGAGTTCGAGCGGGTCTATCCGTTCGGCTGGCTCGGCATCCTGTCCGACACCCCGCCGGTCAGCCACGAGCTGATCTATTCCAACCATGCCCGCGGCTTTGCGCTGTGCACCATGCGCTCGACCAGGCGCAGCCGCTACTATGTGCAATGTTCGCTCGACGATCATGTCGACCAATGGCCGGACGACCGCTTCTGGGATGAGTTGAAGCGCCGGCTCGACCAGGAGGCGGCCGACAGCCTCGTCACGGGCCCGTCGATCGAGAAGAGCATCGCGCCGCTGCGCAGCTTCGTCGCCGAGCCGATGCGCTTCGGCAAGATGTTCCTGTGCGGCGACGCCGCCCACATCGTGCCGCCGACCGGCGCCAAGGGATTGAACCTCGCTGCCAGCGACGCGCACTATCTGGCGAGCGCGCTGCGCGAGTTCTACGACGAGAAATCCAGCGCCGGCCTCGATGCTTATTCCACCAAGGCGCTGGCACGGGTCTGGAAAGCCGTGCGCTTCTCCTGGTGGATGACCTCGATGCTCCACAAATTCCCCGACACCGGCACGATCGGCGCCCGCATTCAGCTCGCCGAGCTCGACTACGTCACGCAGTCGGAAGCTGCGATGACCTCGCTGTCGGAGAATTACGTGGGGCTGCCGTTTTGACCACAGATGTCATGCCCGCGCAGGCGGGCATCCAGTACGCCGCGGCCCCTCGGTTTAGTCAAAACCGCCTCTGGAATACTGGATCACCCGCCTTCGCGGGTGATGACAGTGTCGTTGGGTGCGACGGCGCGTCCGTTTCAAACGCCTGCGCAAATTCCGTTTGAAACTTTGTAATTGATGCAACCGTCATCCACATCGCGTTCAATGCCGGCAACCAGCAACGCGAGACTGCCATGACCTCCACTGACATCCCCGCCGGCTTCGAGCCGCATTTCCGCAAATCCCCGCTCACCGATCCCTGGGAGCCGCTCTATTCGAAGAAGGCCGACAAGAGCGTCACCGTGGGATTGCGGCTGGCGACGCCACACACCAATGCGCGCGGGCTGATCCATGGCGGGCTGATCGCGGCGCTGGCCGATGCCGCCATGGGCTACAGCTGCGCGCAAGCGACGGCATGGGCGACGTCCTTCGTCACGATTTCGCTGTCGGTCGATTACGTCGGCGCCGCCGGGATCGGCCAATGGCTCGCGGTCGAGGGCGAGGCCATCAAGACCGGCTCCACGATCTGCTTCGCGCAATGCCTGGTCAGGGCCGACGATGCCGTGATCGCGCGGGCGAGCGGGACGTTCCGCGTGGTGCCGAAGAAGGGGTGAAGCTCTCTCGTGCCCCGGACGCAGCGCAGCGCCCTCTTCGGCGGTGCGCTGCTGAGCCGGGGCCATCCATCCGCAGCTCACTCTTCGCTTTCTGGATCCCGGCTCTGCGCCGCTTCGCACCGCGTCCGGGACACGAGGCCTATCCGAACCGCCACTCCGCCGTCTCCACCACGAGATCGACGAACGCCCGCACCTTGGCCGAGAGCAGGCGCGAGGTCGGATAGACGATGTGGATCGGCAGTGCCGGCTGCTCATATTTCGCCAGCACGATCTTCAGCCGTCCGCGCTTCAAGCCCTCGGCGGCCTGATAGGCCAGCACGCGCGTCACGCCGCCGCCGGCCTCGGCATATTGCAGCGCCGCGTCGGCGCTGTTGCTGGTGAAGCGTGGGGTCGGCATGACCTCGATGTCGCGGCCGTCGTGCTGGAAGCGCCATTCGGACCAGGGGCCGAACTGGATGGTCTGGTGCTCGCGAAGCGCCTCCGGCGTCTTCGGCTCGCCATGTCGTTTGAGATAGCCGGGCGCGGCCACCACGATCCGCCGCATCACGCCGACCTGGCGCGCAACCAGCGAGGAATCGGCGAGATGACCGATCCGCACCGCCGCATCGACGGCGTCCTCGACGAGATTGACCAGATGATCCGACAGTCTGAGCTCGCAGGCGACCTCGGGATAGCGCTTGAGATAAGCGGTCATGACCGGCCCGACATGCAGCCGGCCGAAGCCGACCGGCGCCGACACCACCAGCCGCCCGCTCGGCCGGTTGCGCTCCTGCCGCGCCGAGCCGTCGGCCTCCTCGACATCGGCGAGGATGCGCCGCGCGCGCTCGAGATAGCGCGTGCCCACATCGGTCAGTGTCACCTGCCGCGTGGTTCGCTGCAGCAGCCGCGCGCCGAGGTGCTCCTCCAGCGCAGCGATCATCCGGGTCACCGCGGAGGGCGACAGGCGCAGCTTGCGCGCCGCCGGCGCGAAGCCGCGCAGATCGGCGACGGTGACGAACACGTGCATGGCTTCGAGCCGGTCCATGGACATTATTGCATATGCTGCAATGATGAAGTGTCAAGTGGCCAGATTGTTCTGGCGGCTTGCAAGTCTATCTTATGCCTGGAAAGACGCGGGAATGCGCCGGAATTTTCAAGGAGACGTTCCGATGACGACAGCAGCTGATGCCTATGCCAGCGACGTCGCCTTCTCGCCGGCGGTGAAGGCGATCCAGGCGCGCAAGGGCTCGCGCGAGGCCTATGCGCGTAGCGAGCAGCGCGGATGGCGCACGGAGGTCGACGACAACCTCGCGGCCTTCCTGGCCGACGCCAACAGCTTCTATTTCGCCACCGCTTCAGCCGACGGCCAGCCCTACATCCAGCACCGCGGCGGACCGAAGGGGTTTCTCAAGGTGCTCGACAAGCAGACGCTGGCCTTCGCCGACTATGCCGGCAACCAGCAGTTCATCACGCAAGGCAATTTGACGGAGAATGCCAAGGCCTACATCTTCGTGATGGACTACGCCCACCGCCGCCGTGTGAAGATCTGGGGCGAGGCGCGGGTGGTCGAGGACGACGAAGCGCTAACCGCGTCGCTGATGCCGAAAGGCTATCGTGCGCGGCCGGAGCAGGTGATCCTGTTCAAGATCGCGGCCTGGGACACAAACTGCCCGCAGCACATTCCGCAGAAATTCGATGCAGGCGATGTCGCCGCGGCGCTGGCGGCGCGGGATGCGAGGATCGCGGAGCTGGAAGCGGAGGTCGCGGCGCTGAAGGGGGAGAAGGCGGCAGATTGAGCTCCGTAAAGCCGCTGCTTCTTTTACCCTCCCCTGGAGGGGGAGGGTCGATCGCGCGAACGCGCGAGCGGGGTGGTGTGATCTCTCAACACGGGCAGTTTCCGACGCGGAGAGACCGTCACCCCACCCCGCGACGCATTTCGCTTCGCTGCATGCGTAGCGACCCTGCCCCTCCAGGGGAGGGTAAGAGTCACACCACGCTCTCGCCTTCGTGCTGGAAGCCGAGATAGCTGGCCGCCACCCGCTCGTTGGCCGCGACGTCGCTGGCCTTGCCGCTGAGAACGAATTCGCCGAGCTCCATCACATAGGCCTGGTCTGCGATCTTCAGCGCGGCCTGCGCGTTCTGCTCGACCAGCAGCACGGAGACGCCGGCGGCACGCAGCTCGGTGACGATGCGGAAAATGTCGGCGACGATGATGGGAGCGAGGCCGAGGCTCGGCTCGTCCAGCATCAGGAGCTTTGGCTCGCCCATCAGCGCGCGGCCCATCGCGAGCATCTGCTGCTCGCCGCCGGAGAGCGTGCCGGCAAGCTGCTTGCGCCGCTCCTTCAGCCGCGGGAACAGCGTGTAGACCCGCTCCATCGAGGCTCTCGCCCGACTCCGCTCGATGCGGAAGGCACCCAGCTCGAGATTGTCCTCGACATTCATGGTCACGAACAATTCGCGGTGCTCGGGGACGAGGCCGAGGCCCATCGCGACGCGGTCCTCGATGTCGAGCCGGGCGAGATCCTGCCCGGCGAAGGCGACGCGGCCTTTCAGCGGCAGAATGCCCATGATGGCCGAAAGCAGCGTGGTCTTGCCGGCGCCGTTGGCGCCGACGATGGTGACGATCTCGTTGGCCCCGACCTCGAGCGAAACCGAACGCACCGCCTCGACCTTGCCATAGGCGACATGTGCGTCGGTGACGGACAACAGCGCGCTCATGCCGCCACTCCGAGATAGGCCTTGATCACTTCGGGATTGGTCTTGATCGTGGCGGGGGTGCCTTCCGCGATCTTGGTGCCGAAATCGAGCACCACGATGCGGTCGGCGAGGTTCATCACGAAGCCCATGTCGTGCTCGACCAGCAGCACGCTCATGCCGCCGTCGCGCAGCTCGCGCAGCAGCGTCGCGAGGCGCTGCTTCTCCATGTGGCGCAGGCCCGCGGCCGGCTCGTCGAGCAGCAGCAGCATCGGGTCGACGCAGAGCGCGCGGGCGATCTCGACGATGCGCTGCTGGCCGAGCGAGAGGCTGCCTGCGAGCTGGTGCATCTGCTCGGTGAGGCCGACGCGCTCGATCTGGCGGGCGGCCTCGGCGAGCAGCTTGGCCTCATCAGTGCGGTCGAGGCGCAGCATCGAGGAGATCGGTCCGGAATGGCCGCGCAGATGCGCGCCGATCGCGACGTTCTCCAGCACGGTCATGTCGGGGACGAGCTTGACGTGCTGGAAGGTCCTGCTGATGCCGAGCTTGACGATCTCCTGCGGCGGCGCGTTGTCGACCTTCTTGCCGAGCACCGAGATCGAGCCCGAGGTCGCCGACAGCACGCCCGTGATCAGGTTGAACGTCGTGCTCTTGCCGGCGCCGTTCGGGCCAATCAGGGCGACGATCTCGCGGGCCCGGACGTCGAAGGAGACGTTGTTGACCGCGACCACGCCGCCGAACTGCTTCCGCGCCTTCTCGACCTGGAGCAGCACGCCGGCCTCGGCGGGGACGCGGGCGCGATGCTCCAGCTTCAGCGAGGTGTCCGGCTTCCTGCCACTGTTGCGCTCGGGCAGGAACGACATCAGCCAGGGCCAGAGGCCGCCGGGCGCGAGCTGCAGCAGCGCCACCAGCATGATGCCGAACACGATGGTCTCGACCTGGCCGGAGCCCGGCAGGATCAGCGGCAGATAGCTTTGCAGCACCTCTTTCAGCACGACGACGATCGCCGCGCCCAGGACGCCGCCCCAGACATAGCCGGCGCCGCCGACCACGGCGATGAAGAGGTACTCGATGCCCATATGCGCGCCGAACGGGGTCGGGTTCACCGCGCGCTGGAGATGCGCGTAGAGCCAGCCCGAAAGGCCGGCGAGCACGGCGGCATGGATGAACACCAGCAGCTTGGCGCGCGGCGTGTGCACGCCGAACGCTTCCGCCGCGATATGGCCGCGCCTGAGCGCGCGGATGGCGCGGCCGGTGCGGGAGTCCAGCAGGTTCATCGTCAACAGGGCCGAAACGATCACGGCGATCCAGATCGCGTAATAGATCGAGCCCGGCGAGAGCATCTTGTACGAGCCGATCGACAGCGGCGGGATCGCCGAGATGCCGTCGTTTCTCCCGAGGAATTCCAGCTTGCTGAACAGATAGAACAGCCCCAGCCCCCAGGCGAGCGTGCCGAGCGGCAGATAATGGCCCGAGAGGCGGACGGTGATCAGCCCGAGCAACACCGCGAGCGATCCGCTGACCACGAGCGACAGCGGCAGCGTCAGCCAGGGCGACAGGCCGTAGGCCGTCGACAGCACCGCGGTGGTGTAGGCGCCGAAGCCGACGAAGGCCGCCTGCCCGAACGAGGTCAGGCCGCCGACGCCGGTGAGCAGCACGAGGCCCATCGCGACCAGCGCGGCGAGGCCGATATTATCGAGCAGGACGATCCAGAACGGCGGCATGCCCGGGACGAACGGGATCGCCGCCATGACGGTTGCAAAGACGATGATGGGAAGCCGGCTCTGCATCTTGGCGTCAGTCCTTCTCTTCCTCGACCGCGGGCGCGGCGAGCGAGCGCAGCAGCAGCACGGGGATCAGCAGCATGAAGACGATGACCTCCTTGTAGTTGGAGGCATAGAAGGACGAGAACGCCTCGACGATGCCGACGACCAGCGCCGCGACGGCGGTGAGGGGATAGCTGACGAGCCCGCCGATGATCGCGGCGACGAAACCCTTCAGCCCGATCAGGAAGCCGCTGTCATAGTAGAGCGTCGTGATCGGCACGATCAGGATGCCCGACAGCGCGCCGATCACGGACGCCAGCAGGAAGGCGATCTGCCCGGACAGCGTGGTGCGGATGCCGGCAAGCCGCGCGCCCAGCCGGTTCACGGCGGTCGCGCGCAGCGCCTTGCCGTAGAGCGTCAGGCCGAAGAACAGCCAGAGCCCGACGATGAAGGCGATGGTGATGGCGTAGACGGTGATGCTCTGGCCGGTGAAGCGCAGCGCGCCGGCGGTGAAGGCGCCGGACAGCACGGCAGGTCCGCGCTGGCCCTCGGCGCCGAAGAACAGCAGGCCCAGCCCCTGCAGCGCGAGGTGGACGCCGACCGACGCGATCAGCAGCACCAGCACCGAGGTGTGCGCCAGCGGCTGGAACGCGATGCGGTAGAGGTAGAGGCCGATCATCGCGACGATCACCAGCGACAAGGCGATGCAGACCGCGACCGGCGGCTTCTGGGCGGCGAAGTACAGGGTCAGCGCCAGCACGATCGCCGGCAGCACGATGTTGGTGACGAGGCTGCGCAGGACTAGGCGGCCGTGCAACGCCTTGCGCGCCACGAACAGGTCGAAGCCGAAGGCGCCGATGCCGAGCGCGAGCGCGAGCTTTGCCGTGCCCGGCATCTGGCCCGCGGCCAGCGAGGCATAGGTCAGCGCGCCGTAGGTGACGAATTCGCCCTGGGGAATGAGGATGACGCGGGTGACGGCGAACACCAGCACCAGCGCCAGGCCGAGCAGCGCGTAGATCGCGCCATTGGTGATGCCGTCCTGTACCAGGAACAGCATGATGGTGGTATTCAAGACCGGACGCTCCCCCTCAAGATTGAGGACCAGTCTCCGCAATTGCGGTGGATGGTCCCCTCACAGCCATTGAAATACGCTGACGATATTTGATATGGTCCATAACAATTATCAAATATAACATCAAGGGTGGGGAACGACCCATCCCGAATTTAGCGGGATTACGAGCACGAGGCGATGACCGTTTCCAGAACCGCTGAAAAGTCCTCCGAAAAACCGGCCGACACGGGCAAGGGCCGCAAGGACGCGGGCGAGGTCCAAACCGAAGCGCTCCAGCTGGGCGAGCTGTCCGAACAGCTCGGCTATGTCCTGAAGCGGGCCCAGCTCAAGGTGTTCGAGAACTTTCTGCGCTGCATGGCCTCGCTCCAACTGACGCCGGCGCAGTTCTCGGTCCTGCTCCTGGTCGAGAAGAACCCCGGCCGCAACCAGACCGAGATCGCCTCCACGCTCGGCATCCTCAGGCCGAACTTCGTGGCCATGCTCGACAATCTCGAAAGCCGCGACCTGTGCGCGCGGATCCGCTCCACCAACGACCGCCGCTCGCACATCCTGGTACTGACCGACAAGGGCAAGGCCGTGCTGGCGCGGGCGAAAAAGCTCGTCGCGACCAAGCACGAGGCCCGGCTGAACGATCTGCTCGGCCAGGCCAATCGCGAGGCCCTGATCGGGATGCTCTCGAAGATCGCCAACGAGTTCTGACTCTTACCCTCCTCTGGACGGCAGGGCCATCGCATATGAATTTTCGAGAGGCCGTCATGCCCGGGCTTGTCCCGGGCATCCACGTTCTTCGTGCTGCGTAGAAAGACGTGGATGGCCGGGACAAGCCCGGCCATGACGACGTGGAGAGGCTCGGTGCCCATAGCCCACATCTCATACGCGATTCCCCTGCCCCTCCAGGGGAGGGTAAGCGCGCCTCAATCCACCAAAATCACCCTGATATCATTCACGTTCGTCAGCTTCGGGCCGAGTTGCAGCAGATCGCGCGTGGCCTCGAAGAACGTCGTCGCGTCGTTGTTGTCGAGATAGGCCTGCGGCTGCAGCCCTTGCGCCTTCATCTTCGCGAAGGTCGCAGCATCGATCAGCGCGCCACACGCACCCGGAAGGTGTAAGCTCCGAGGACATCAAACGGAATGATGCGTTGCATCTAGAAGATGATGCTTGAAACATCATTTTGCATGCCTTAGGCTTGGTCGATCAATCACTGTACCTGCCACGGACATTGCCCGTGATCACCGCCGCGCAGCTTCGAGCCGCCCGTGCCTTACTCAGGATTGACCAGCGCGAGCTCGCGCAGCGCTGTTCACTGTCGCTGCCCACTATCCAGCGCATGGAAGCCTCCGAAGGGGTGATCCGCGGCAATGTCGATTCTCTGGTGAAGCTGGTTGACGCGCTGTCGGTTGCCGGCATCGAGTTGATCGCCGAGGGGGCGGTGTCGAGCGCCGGGGGCCGCGGGGTGCGGCTGAAGTCTCCACCTCCGAGCACGGGCGACCAATAGCGATGACAACCCGTGCACAGATCATGATCGAGGAGCGGCCATGATCGCCGTGGCGCTATGGTCAGTGGCGGCTCTGCTGGCCCTGGCGCCTGCGGGAGTCGTGCTGTCGACGCGCCCGCGCGGCTCGATCATCCTCTACGGCGGATGCCTGGTCGCCACATCGACGCTATGTGTCACGGCGCTGTCAGATCTGCTCTTTTTCCCTCATCTGGCGCCGAGTGCGACACTGCCGATCGGTCTGCCCTGGCTCGGTGCGCATTTCCGGCTCGATGCGCTGTCCGCCTTCTTCCTCGTCGTCGTCAATCTCGGCGGCGCCGCTGCGAGCCTGTTCGCGCTCGGCTACTCCAGGCACGAGGACTCCCCCGGCCGCGTGCTGCCATTCTATCCCGCCTACCTCGCAGCAATGAACGTCGTCGTGCTGGCAAACGACGCCTTCAGCTTCCTGGTCGCCTGGGAATTCATGTCGCTGACCTCCTGGGCGATGGCCGTGTCGCATCACCGGGACCCGGAGAATGTCCGCGCCGGCTATGTCTATATTCTGATGGCCAGTTTCGGCACGTTGGCGCTGCTGCTCGCCTTCGGCCTGCTCGCGAGCGGCGCCGGTTACGATTTCGATGCGATCCGAGCCTCGCATCCTTCCGCTGCGCTGACCGGCACGGTGGTCATCCTCGTGCTGCTGGGGGCCGGCTCCAAGGCCGGCCTTGTGCCGCTGCACGCCTGGCTGCCGCTCGCCCATCCCGCCGCGCCGAGCCACGTCTCCGCCCTCATGAGCGGCGTCATGACCAAGGTTGCCGTCTACGGCTTCGTGCGCATCGTCTTTGATCTCGTGCCCGAACCGGTGTGGTGGTGGAGCATGGTGGTGCTGCTGGTCGGCGGTCCGACGGCGACGCTGGGCGTGCTCTATGCGCTGATGCAGCGCGATATCAAGCGCGTGCTCGCCTATTCAACGATTGAGAACATCGGCATCATCTTCACCGGCCTCGGGCTGGCGCTGGCTTTCAAGGCGGAAGGGCTCGACTGGGTGGCGGCGCTCGCCTTCACCGCGGCGATGCTGCACGTCTTCAATCATGCGCTGTTCAAGAGCCTGTTGTTCTTCGGCGCCGGCGCGGTGCTGGGAGCCACCGGCGAGCGCGACATGGAGAAGCTCGGCGGCCTGATCCATCGCATGCCGAAGACGGCGTTCGCGATGCTGGTCGGCTGCGTCGCGATCTCGGCGTTGCCTCCGTTCAACGGCTTCGTCTCGGAATGGCTGACCTTCCAGGCGATCCTGCTTTCACCGCAACTGCCCTCCTGGGGCCTCAAGCTGGTCATCCCGGCGGTCGGCGGTTTGCTGGCGCTCGCGGCCGCCTTTGCCGCGGCCTGCTTCGTCAAGCTCTATGGCATCAGCTTCCTCGGCCGGCCGCGTTCGGATGTCGCGGCGTCAGCGCATGAGACTGACCGCTTCTCGCTGACCGCAATGTTCGCGCTTGCCGCCTTCTGTCTCATTGCCGGTATCCTGCCCGGGCTGTTCATCGACGCACTGGCGCCGGTGAGCAAGGATATGGTCGGCAACATCATGCCGCATCAGGTCGGATTGCAATGGCTCACCATCGTGCCGATTGCGGAAAGCCGCAGCTCCTATAACGGCCTTCTGGTGTTCCTGTTCGCGGCACTCTGCGGCACGGCGGCGGCGACAGCCATTCACCGTCTCGCCTCCGACCGTTTACGCCGCGCGCCGGCCTGGGATTGCGGCTATCCCGACGCGGACCCCGCGATCCAGTACTCGGCCTCCAGCTTCTCGCAGCCGATCCGCCGCGTGTTCGGCAGCGTCATCTTTGGCGCACGCGAGATCGGCGAGATGCCGCCGCCGTCCTCGCCGCTTCCTGCGCGGCTCCAGGTCGAACTGCACGATCTGATCTGGGATGGGCTGTACGCGCCGATCGCGAAGGCCATCGGCTTTGCGACCGACCGCATCAATATCCTGCAGTTCCTCAGCATCCGCCGCTACCTGACGCTGGTGTTCGTGGCCCTGGTCGTGCTGCTGCTGGTGGTGGCCCTATGAACGAGCTGCGCGACATCCTCTCCCAGGGCGCGCAGATGTCGCTGGTGCTGGGACTCGCGCCGCTGCTGACGGGTTTCGTGCGAAAGGTGAAGGCTCGGCTGCTACGCCGGCGCGGACCGCCGCTGCTCCAACCTTATCGCGACCTCATTCGCCTGATGCGCAAGGATGTGGTGCTCGCGGACAACGCATCCTGGCTGTTTCGCGTCATTCCGTATCTGATCTTCGCGGGCACCTGGGTCGCCGCGTCGCTGGTGCCGACCTTCGGCAATGGACTGTTGTTCTCCTGGACCGCCGATCTCATCGCCATCACTGCGCTGCTCGGCAGCGCCCGTTTCTTCCAGGCGCTCGCCGGCATGGACGTTGGAACCGCCTTCGGCGGCATCGGCTCCAGCCGTGAGGTGATGATCGCCTCCCTCGCCGAGCCCGCGATGCTGATCACCGCGTTCTCGGTTGCCATGATCGCCGGCTCGACGCAGCTCCCCACGGTGGCCGAGTTCATGGGCTCGGACGCGGTCGGCCTGCGCGTGTCGCTGGGGATGGCGTTCGTGGCGCTGACCATCGTTGCGCTGGCGGAGAATGCCCGTATCCCCATCGATAACCCCGCCACCCATCTCGAGCTCACCATGGTGCATGAGGCCATGGTGCTGGAATATTCAGGGCGGCATCTCGCGCTGATCGATTTGTCGTCGCAGCTCAAGCTTCTGCTCTATGTCTCGCTGATCGCCTGCGTGTTCCTGCCATGGGGCACGGCGACCGCGGATGCGAGCGTTGCAAGGCTCGCTCTTGGCGCGCTGGTCTATCTCGGCAAGCTGACGGTCCTCGGCTTTCTGCTTGCCGTGTTCGAGACCGCGATCGCCAAGATGCGCGTGTTCCGGATTCCGGAGTTCTTGGGCGCAGCGCTGATGCTGGCATTGCTTGCCACGCTGTTGCGCTTCGTGTCGGGGAGCCTCTGAGATGAGCAGCCTGCAATTCGACATCGCCCATCTGCTCGCCGGCTCCCTCGTGCTGGCGAGCTTCATGATGCTCTACCAGGATCGGCTCTATGCGCTGCTCAACGTCTATGCGCTGCATGCCGGCGTGCTGGCGCTGTCGGTGGGCTGGCAGGCCTATGTGCAGCAAGCGCCGCATCTCTATATCACGGCGCTGATCGCGCTGGTCTTCAAGGCCATCATCATCCCCGTGGCGCTGCACCGGATCATCAAGCGGCTCGGTATCCACCGCGAGATCGAGAACGTGATCGGCATCGGGTTGACCATGATGGCCGGGATAGGCCTCGTCGCGCTGTCGATGGTGGTGATGTTGCGGGTGACGCCGGGCGCCGATGCACTCGCGCGCGAGGACCTCGCCTTCGCGCTGTCGGTGGTGCTGCTGGGTCTCCTGATCATGGTTACGCGACGCAACGCCGTGAGCCAGGTCGTCGGCTTCATGTCGCTGGAGAACGGGCTGGTGCTGGCGGCAACCGGCGCCAAGGGCATGCCGCTGGTGGTGGAGATCAGCGTCGCCTTCTCGGTGCTGATCGCTTTCATCGTGATCGGGATATTCCTGTTCCGCATCCGCGAGCGTTTTGACAGCGTGGACGTACAGGCGCTCGATCGCTTCCGGGGAGAGCGGCGATGACGATCGATGCGCTCGGTGCGATCCTGCTGATCCCGTCCATCTCGGCCGCTCTGCTCGCGATCCTGCCTGGCTACATGCTGGCGGCGAAGCTCAACATCGTCGCGGCGCTCGCGACCTTCCTCACTTCGCTGTCCCTGTTCGTGATCGAGCCGACGTCGGGGCAATATCTGCTGCTCGACGACCTCAACAAGGTCTTCATAGTCCTGACGACCTTCATCGGCTTCACGACCTCGGTCTTCAGCGCGAGCTACATCCACCACGAGATCGAGATCGGGCGGCTGACGCCGGCCTTCCTGCGTTTCTATCACGCGATGTACCAGATGCTGATGTTCGCGATGAACCTCGCGCTCGTCGCCAACAATATCGGCCTGATGTGGGTTGCGGTCGAGGTGGCGACGCTGACGACCGTGCTGATGGTCGGCATCTACCGCACCCATGAGGCGCTGGAAGCCGCATGGAAATATTTCATCCTCGGTAGCGTCGGCATCGCGCTCGCGCTGTTCGGCACCATCCTGGTCTATATGGCGGCGCGCCCCGCGGTGGGCGAGGGGCTGGACGGCATGGTGTGGACGGTGCTGGTGAAGCACGCCGCACAGTTCGATCCGGCGTTGCTCAACGTCGCCTTTGTCTTCCTGCTGCTGGGCTACGGCACCAAGGTCGGCCTCGCACCGCTGCACGCCTGGCTGCCGGATGCGCATGCCGAGGGCCCGACGCCGATTTCGGCGGTGCTGTCCGGCCTGCTGCTCAATGTCGCGCTCTATGCGCTGCTGCGCTTCAAGATGATGCTTGCGGTCAACTCCGAGGCGATCGCGCCGGGTCCGCTGATGGTGACCATGGGCCTGATCTCGGTGGTCTTCGCCGCGCTGATGCTGTACCGGCGCCGCGACATCAAGCGGATGTTCGCCTATTCCTCGATCGAGCATATGGGCATCATCGTCTTCGCCTTCGGCATGGGCGGCCCGCTCGCCAATTTCGCAGCTCTGTTGCACATGGCCATGCATTCGCTGACCAAGTCGGCAATCTTCTTCGCCGTCGGTCATATCGCGCAGGTCAAGGGCACACAGAAGATCGCCGAGATCGGCGGCCTCACGACGACCAACCCCGTGCTCGGCTGGGGCCTGATGCTCGGCGTCATCGCCATCGTCGGGCTGCCGCCATTCGGCATCTTCATGAGCGAGTTTCTGGTGGTGAGCTCGACGTTCGCCCGCGCACCCTGGCTGACGGTGATCCTGGTGCTCGGTATCATCGTCGCGCTCGGCGGGCTTTTCCTGCGGGTCGGCGTGGTGATGTTCGGCGAGCCCAAGGGCAAGACCGCACCCGCCGAAGCCTCCTACGTGCCGATGTTCACACACCTCGGATTGGTGCTGATGGCCGGCATCTATCTGCCGCCGGTGCTGGTCACCGGCTTCCAGAACGTCGCGAAGCTCCTGGGATAAGCGATGGGCATCCTCGACAGCATCCCCCATGTCAATGCGGTGCCGTCGCACCGGCCCTGGCCGCGCGCGGTCGTGACGGAGGCGGGCTGGCAGGCGGCGATCGATCGGCTGGTCGAGGGGGGCCTCACACTGCTCGGCTTATGGGGCGAGCCGACCGCGGTGCATATGGCGATGCTCGATGGAGGCTCGGCCGAGATCGCGGTCGTGACCTACGCGTGTACGGCCGGCACATTTCCAAGCATCGCCAACCGTCATCCGCCGGCGCTTCGGCTGGAGCGGATTATCCATGATCTGTTCGGGCTTGTTCCGACCGTTGCGCACGATCTGCGGCCGTGGCTCGATCACGATGCCTGGGGCCAATCCTATCCGCTCTCGGGCCGCAACGCATCGCGCGACGTGCGGCCATACCAGTTCCTGCCGGCCGAGGGCGAGGCGTTGCACCAGGTGGCGGTCGGCCCGGTCCATGCCGGGATCATCGAGCCCGGCCATTTCCGCTTCACCGCCAATGGCGAACATGTGGTGCGGCTGGAGCAGCGGCTCGGCTACACCCACAAGGGCATCGAGTCGCTGATGCAGGGCGCGAGCCTCGAGGCCGCGGCAAAGCTCGCCAACCGCACCTCCGGCGACAGCGCGGTGGCCTACGCTTTCGCCTTTGCCCGCGCGGCGGAAGCCGCGCTCGACATCGAGGTGCCGCGGCGCGCGACGTACTTGCGGGCGCTGATGGCGGAACTGGAGCGGCTCGCCAATCATTTCGGTGACATCGGGGCGATCTGCAACGATGCGTCGTTCGCGCTGATGCACGCCCAGACCGGCATTTTGCGCGAGCGGACCCTGCGCGCTGCGGATGCTGCGTTCGGCCATCGCCTGATGATGGACGTCGTCGTGCCCGGTGGCTTGGCGCGCGACATCGCGCCGGACGGTATCCCGGCGCTACGAACGCTGCTTGCTGAAATCAAGAAGGTATTCCCGCGCCTGATCGAGCTCTACGACAACACCGCATCCTTGCAGGACCGCACCGTCACCACGGGCATCGTGAAGGCGGGCTATGCGCGGCAGTTCGGCGCCGGCGGCTATGTCGGCCGCGCCTCGGGCCGCAATTTCGATGCACGACGCACGCTTGCCTACGCGCCCTACGATCAATTGTCGTTCGAGGTGCCGGTGCTGGAAGCCGGCGATGTCAACGCACGGGTCTGGATCCGCATCCGCGAGGTCGAGCAGAGCGTCGAGCTGATTGCGCAGATCCTCGACCTGATGGAGCCGGGCGAGATCAGCAGCGCGCCGCCGGCGGGGCGCGGCGCATGCGAAGGCCTGGCGCTGACGGAAGCCTTCCGCGGCGACGTTCTGGTCTGGCTGCGGCTCGATGGTGAGCTGCGCGTCGAACGCTGCCACCTGCGCGACGCGTCGTGGTTCCAGTGGCCGCTGCTGGAAACCGCAATCGAGGGCAACATCATTGCCGACTTTCCGCTCTGCAATAAATCGTTCAACTGTTCCTATTCTGGCGTGGACCTCTGAGCCATGCGCAAGACCCTGCTCGAAAGCCTCACCCATGGCTCGCTGACGGAGCCGGCGCCGGCGCCGGACGGTTCGGCGCTGGCCGAGCTTGCAGCGAAGGTCGACCGTGCTGCCCAGGCCCGGCTCGGGCGTTCTCTTGCCATTCGCGAGGTCGATGCCGGGTCCTGCAACGGCTGCGAGCTTGAGATCCATGCGCTGTCCAACGCCTTCTACGACATCGAACGTTTCGGCCTGCGCTTCGTCGCTTCGCCGCGCCATGCCGACGTGCTGCTGGTCACGGGCCCGGTGACGAAGAACATGCGACAGGCGCTGGAGCGGACCTACAACGCGACGCCCGATCCGAAATGGGTCGTCGCGGTCGGCGGCTGTGCGATCGATGGCGGCATTTTCAGAGGCAGCTACGCCTGCGTCGGCGGCGTGTCCGAGATCGTTCCGGTGGATTTGCACATCAAGGGCTGCCCGCCGTCGCCGACGGACTTGTTGAAGGGCCTGCTGGCGCTGCTGGAGCACGTCAGCGTCAAGCGGTAGGCCGCACCTACACACTCCGTCACTGCGAGAGCCGTGGATTCGATGGCATCGAGCGGGGCGTGCCTCAATCCACCAGGATCACCCTGATGTCGTTCACGTTGGTCAGCGTCGGCCCCGGCTGGAGCAGATCCCCCGTGGCCTCGAAGAACGAGGTCGCGTCGTTGTTGTCGAGATAGGCCTGCGGTTGCAGTCCCTGCGCCTTCATCCTTGCGAACGTTGCCGCGTCGATCAGCGCGCCGGCGGGGTCGGTGGGATTGCCGGCGCCGCCGTCGGCGCCGTCGGTGTCGCCGGCGAGCGCCGAGATGCCGGCGGTGTCCTGCAACAGGGCGGCGAGCGCCAGCGCGTATTCCTGGTTCGGTCCGCCGCGTCCCTGGCCACGCACGGTGACCGTGAGCTCGCCGCCGGAGAGGATGGCGATGCGCTTGCCTTGCGCGCGTGCCTCGAGCGCCAGCCTGGCGTGATCGGCGGCGACCTCGCGCGCCTCGCCTTCGAGATCGGCGCCGAGATCGATGGTCTCGTAACCGGCGGCGCGCGCCATCGTCACCGCGGCGTCGAGCGACTGCTTGGGCCGCGCGATCAGCTCGAAAGTCGCGCGCCCGAAGGCAGCGTCACCCGGTTTGCAGCTCTCGTTGGCGGGATCGTCGAGCGCGCGGCGCACCGCATCGTCGACGTCGAGCTTGTACTTGGCCACGATCGCGCGCGCATCCTTAAGCGTCGTCGGGTCCGGCACGGTGGGGCCGGACGCGATTGCGGAGGGGTCGTCATGCGGCACGTCTGAGATCGCGAGCGTGACGATCTCGGCGGCGTTCCTGCCGGCGCGCGCCAGCCGCCCTCCCTTGATGCGCGAGAGGTGCTTGCGCACGACATTCATCTCGCCGATCGGCGCGCCCGAGCGCAGCAGCGCCTTGTTGACCGCCTGCTTCTGCGCGAAGCTGACGCCATTCGCCGGCGCGATCCAGTTGGCCGAGCCGCCGCCGGTGAGCAGCACCAGGAGCAGATCGTCAGGCCCGGCCTCGCCCGCCAGCGCGAGCGTGTCGGCGGCGCCCTTCAAGCCGGCTTCGTCAGGCACGGGATGCCCGGCCTCGACCATGCGGATGCGGCGGGTCGGCACGCCGTAGCCGTGGCGCGTGGTGGCGATGCCGACCAGCCGTTCCGGCGGGAGTCCGAGCGCGTCGAGATAATGCCGCTCGGCCGCCGCGGCCATCGCGCCTGCGCCCTTGCCCGCGGCAAGGCAGATCACGCGTCCCCTCGGCGCGGGGCGCAGATGCGGCGCCAGAATCGTATTCGGATGGGCGGCGGCAACGGCGGCGTCGTAGAGCGCGCGGAGCAGGGGACGTCGGTCGGTCATGACGATGGCCTTCGGCAGACTGAAGTGGCGGCGATGAGGTCGCCGGTCAACTGCCTACCGCATCGTGCGCCAAAGCGTAAGCGGCCTCCGCCATCATTCGATTGTGCAATCGCGTGATCAGGACCGCCGCGCAAGCAGAAACCCCCTGCGCGACCGGCGCAGGGGATTTTCCGTCGTGCCTTTCAGGCGTCAGTTAGCCGCCGGCTTCCGCATTGATCACGTCGCCGAACAGCTCCCATCGCTCGCCCTTGAAGCGTTGCAGCTGCAGCGAGCTGATCGGGGCGAAATCGGTCGCCGACGTGTTGATCTTGATGCCGGGCAGCAGCGCTTCGGTGCGGAAGTCCTTCAGGCTCGCGGCCTGCTTCATGACGTTCGCGCGCGTGAGGTCGTCGCCGCAGTTCTTCAGCACCTGGACCAGCGTCTGCGCGACGCCGTAGCCGACGATCGTGCCGCCGTCGGTCTTGTCGCCTTCGGGAAAGTACTTCGTCATGAAGTCGAGGAACGCCTTCATGCCGGGGTCGTTGGCCCATTGCGCGTCGGTGGTGTCCTTCAGATAGGCCGCCGAAATGATGCCTTGCGCGTTCTCGAAGCCGGCCGGCTTGATCACGCTCCCGACCGAGGCCGAGACGTTGTTGAGGAAGTGGATCGGTTTCCAGCCGATCTCGGCATTCTTCTTGATCGCCTGCGCCGCGAATTTCGGCGTGGTGATGTTGATGAAGACGTCGGCGCCGGTCGCCTTCAGCTTGACGATGTGATTGTCGATGGTCGGCTCCGACGTCTCGTAGCTTTCCTCCAGCACGATCATGCTCGCGGCCTTGGCGCCGAGGCCGTCCTTCAGGCCCTTCAGGTAGTCCTTGCCGTAATCGTCGTTCTGATAGAGCACGCCGATCTTGGCGTTGGGCAGCTCCTTCAGGATGTATTTGGCGTAGATCTGCGTCTCGCTCTGGTAGTTGGGCTGCCAGCCCATGGTCCAGGGGAAGTTCTGCGGATCGTTCCACTTGGTGGCGCCGGTGGCGACGAACAGCTGCGGCACCTTCTTCGAGTTCATGTATTTCTGGATCGCCGAGTTCGGCGGCGTGCCGAGCGAGTTGAAGATGAACAGCACCTCGTCGCTCTCGACCAGCTTGCGGGCCTGCTCCACCGTCTTCGGCGGTGAGTACGCGTCGTCGTAGGAGATGAAATTGATCTTGCGGCCGTTGATGCCGCCTTCGTCGTTGATTTTCTTGAAATAGGCGGCTTCGGTGCGCCCGATGATGCCGTAGGCGGACGCCGGTCCGCTGTAGGGCATGATGTTGCCGATCTTGATCTCGGTGTCGGTCGCGCCGGTATCGTATTTCTTCTGGGCCGATGCAGTTGAGGTCGAAGCCGCAATGAGCGCGAGAGCCAATGACGCGGCCGCAAGTTTGCCGGTGACAGCAGGCATTCCAATCTCCCTATTCTTCTTGGTGTGTGCGTCCCTTTTCTTGTCTCGTTTTTTGGCGACGCGACCGCAATTCAATACGATTTGCGCGAATGCTTCAAGGAAAAGCCCCTGCGGCAAGACCGCAGGGGCTGCGTCTTTAGTCGATTTGGCTACATCTTGAGCATCTGGTTAAGGTTAGCCGCCGACGTCGCCGCTCAAGATCTCGCCAAATCGCTCCCAATGCTCGCCCTTGAAGCGGATCAATTGCAGCTGCGAGAGCGGCGCGAAATCGGAGGCCGACGTGTTGACCTTGATGCCCGGCAGCAGGCCGGCCGGCTCGAACTCCTTGATGCTGGCGGCCTGCTTCATGACGTTCTCGCGGGTCAGATTGTCACCGCAGGCCTTGAGCACGTGAACGAGACCCTGGGCCACGATGTAGCCGTACATCACCGAGGCGTCGGCGCGGTTCGCTTCCGGATAGTACTTATCCAGGAATTCGTTCCAGCCAATCATCGCCTTGTCGTTCTTCCACTGCGCGTCGGTCGGATCCTTGAAATATTGCGACGAGATGATGTCCTGGGCGTTCTCGAAGCCGGCCGGCTTGATCACGCTGCCGATCGAGCCCGAGACGTTGTTGAGGAAATGCAGCGGCTTCCAGCCGATCTCGGCGTTCTTCTTGATGGCCTGCGCCGCGAATTTCGGCGTGGTGACGTTGAAGAAGATATCCGCGCCCGTCGCCTTCATCTTCACGATGTGGGAATCAATGGTTGGCTCGGAGACTTCGTAGCTGTCCTCAATGACGATCATCGAGGCGGCCTTGGCGCCGAGCCCGTCCTTGAATCCTTTCAGATAGTCCTTGCCGTAGTCGTCGTTCTGGTAGAGCACGGCGATCTTGGCGTTCGGATGGTTCTTCAGGATGTATTTGGCATAGATGATCGACTCGATCTGGTAGTTGGGCTGCCAGCCCATCGTCCACGGGAAGTTCTGCGGATCGTTCCACTTGGTGGCGCCGGTGGCGACGAAGAGCTGCGGCACCTTCTTCGAGTTCATGTATTTCTGGATCGCCGAGTTCGGCGGCGTGCCCAGCGAGTTGAAGATCAACAGCACCTCGTCGCTTTCGACGAGCTTGCGCGCCTGTTCCACCGTTTTGGGCGGCGAGTAGGTGTCGTCATAGGTGATGAAATTGATCTTGCGGCCGTTGATGCCGCCTTCTGCGTTGATCTTGCGGAAATAGGCCTCCTCGGTCTTGCCGATCACGCCGTAGGCGGAGGCGGGTCCGCTGTAGGGCATGATGTTGCCGATCTTGATTTCGGTGTCGGATGCGCCGGTATCGTATTTCTTCTGCGCGGACGCCGTCGTGGAAAGGGCGGCAGCCAGCACGAGGGCAGCCGAAAAGGCCCCCAATCGCACATGCATTGCAGGCATCTTGATCTCCCTAGGAAGGTTTGAATGTGTCGATTGTTCTTGTTGGGGGCGATGGTTGCTCCTCGCTCCACCGCACATTCAATACCTATCCACGGCCGTCAGCAAGAAGAACGCCCCCGCATAAGCGTCGCGGGGCGGACGATTCTCGTCGAAGACGATCCTGGAATATTCCGGCGCGTGAGATTTCGTGCCGCCAATCCGCCGCTGGAGTTGCTTTCAGAAGAAGCGGCTATCCTGAATTGAACCGTCGCGGCGATCAGTGGCCGACGTGGCTCGAGATGACGTCGCCGAACAGCTCCCATTTCCGACCCTTGAACCGCATCATCTGGAGCTGTTCGATCGGAGCGAAATCGTCCGGCGCGGTATTGATCTTGATGCCGGGCAAGAGCGTATCGGGTTCGAAGTCCTTCAGGCTGGCGGCCTGCTTTATGACGTTCTCGCGGGTGAGATCGTCGCCGCACATCTGCAGCACCTTCACCATGGTCTGCGCGGCGGCATAGCCGAACACGACGCCGGCATCGAGCTTGTTGGCCTTGGGGTCATACTGGGCGAGGAAGTTGTAGAATTTCTTCATGCCGTCATCGGCATTCCACTGCGGATCGGAGCCGTCCTTGGTGTAGCTCGCCGACAGGATGCCTTGCGAGATCTCGAGCCCGGCCGGTTCGAGCACGCCGCCGACCGAAGCCGAGACGTTCGAGATGATGTGGACCGGATGCCAGTTGATCTCCGCCGCCTTTTTGATGCCCTGCGCCGTGAATTTCGGTGTGGTGATGCTGATGAAGACGTCAGCGCCGGAGGCTTTTAGTTTGACCACGTGCTCGTCGATCGCCGGCTCCGAGGTGCTGTAGGGCTCTTCCAGCACGATCATCGAGGCCTTGGCGCCGAGGCCCTCTTTCAGCCCGTTCAGATAGTCCTTGCCGAAATCGTCGTTCTGGTAGAGCACACCGATCTTTCCGTTCGGCTTCTCCTTCATGAGGTATTTGGCATAGATGCGCGCCTCGCTCGCGTAGTTCGGCTGCCAGCCCATGGTCCAGGGATATTGCCTGGGATCGTTCCATTTCGACGCGCCGCTCGCCACGAACAATTGCGGCACCTTCTTCTCGTTCATGTATTTGCGGATGGCGCTATTGGTGGAGGTGCCGAGCGAGCCGAAAATCAGCAGCACCCCGTCGCTCTCGACCAGCTTGCGCGCCTGCTCGACCGTCTTCGGCGGCGAATAGGCGTCGTCATAGGAGATGAACTTGATCTTGCGGCCATTGATGCCGCCCTCGGCGTTGATCTTGTTGAAATAAGCTTCCTCGGTCTTGCCAATCGCGGCATAGGCGGAGGCCGGCCCGCTATAGGGCATGATGTTACCGATCTTGATCTCGGTATCGGAAGCGCCGTTGTCGTATTTCTTCTGCGCCAGCACCTCGCTGCTCGTTGCAGTGCACAAGGCGAGCGCGACCCAGAGGGACGCAACCTGGAAACGAACGGCGACCATTGTTCTCCTTCCTCGGGGCGGATCGGTCGCATTGAACAAGATTGGCGCCGGCCGTCAACAAGAAGCCCCCGCGGTCGCCCGCGGGGGCTGTTTACGTTGGATGATCGCGTCAGCGTGTCACTCGGAGGCGATATCGCCGCTGATGATCTCGCCGAACAGTTCCCACTTCTCGCCCTTGAAGCGCATCATCTGAAGCTGCGCAATCGGGGCGAAGTCGGTGGCGCTGGTGTTGATCTTGACGCCGGGCAGCATGGTATCCGGCGTGAAGTCCTTCAGGCTCGCGGCCTGCTTCATGAGGTTGGCGCGGGTGAGATCGTCACCGCACATTTCCAGCACCTTGGCCAGGGTCGACGCGGCGCCGTAGCCATAGACCATGCTGGTGTCGGACTTGTCGGCACCCGGCATGTACTTGTCGACGAACTCGTTCCACCTCTTCATGCCGGGATCGTTGGCCCATTGCGGGTCGGTGGAGTCCTTGGCATAGGCTGCCGACAACACGCCCTGCGCGTTTTCGAAGCCGGCCGGCTTCATCACGCTGCCAACCGAGATCGACACGTTGGTGAGGATCTGGAGCGGCTTCCAGCTGAGCTCGGCGGTCTTCTTGATGGTCTGGGCCGCGAACTTCGGCGTGGTGTAGATCAGGAGCACGTCGGGATTGGCCGCCTTGATCTTGACGATGTGACCGTCGATCGACGGCTCGGAGACCTCGTAGCTCTCTTCCATGATGATCATGGACGAGGCCTTCGCGCCGAGACCGTCCTTGGTGCCCTTGAGGTAGTCTTTGCCGAAATCGTCGTTCTGATAGAGGATCGCGATCTTGGCGTCCGGCTTCTCCTTCATCAGCCACTTGGCGTAGATGTGCGCTTCGCTCTGGTAGGAGGGCTGCCAGCCCATGGTCCAGGGGAAATTCTTCGGATCGTTCCACTTGGTCGCGCCGGTGGCGACGAACAGCTGCGGGATCTTCTTGGCGTTGAGGTATTTCTGGATCGCCGTGTTCGAGGGCGTGCCGAGCGGGTTGAAGACGGCCAGCACCTCGTCGCTCTCGACCAGCTTGCGGACCTGCTCGACGGCCTTCGGCGGCGAATAGCCGTCGTCATAGGTTACGAAGTTGATCTTGCGACCGTTGATGCCGCCCTTGTCGTTGACCATCCTGAAATAGGCCTCTTCGGTCTTGCCGATGATGCCATAGGCCGAGGCCGGACCGCTGTACGGCATGATGTTGCCGATCTTGATCTCGGTATCGGACGCGCCGGTGTCGTATTTCTTTTGGGCGAGTGCAGCGCCGGAGGTAAGGGTGACGGCCGCCGTTGCCGTGACCAGCGCGGCGGCTCGCAGTGTTCTTCCGAAAAGCAATTGAGTCTCCTTGGTTAAACAACAGTCCTTGAGAGTTTTCAGTTCTTCCTGAGCTTGCCGACGAGTTGCTGGCCCAGGACCGCGACCTGCCTTGCGCCATGCGGCACGAGGTAGATGACGAGGAACAACAGCACGCCGAACACCGCGCCGGAGAGGCCCTTGGAGATGCTTTCCGCCATGTTCGGCACGAAGATGATGAAGGCCGCACCGACGAACGAGCCGGGCAGCCAGCCGACGCCGCCGACCACCATGCCGAGGAACAGCGAGATCGCGAGCGTGATGGTGTAGCTGTCGGGCGCGACGAATTGCACGGCGATGGCGCCAAGCGAGCCGGCGACGCCGGTGATGCCGGCGGACACCCCGAAAGCCAGCGTCTTGTAGAGCGCGACGTTGACGCCCATGGAGGAGGCCGCAATCTCGTTGTCGCGGATCGCCATGAAGGCGCGGCCCGAGCGGGAGCGCAGCAGGTTCACCGAGAAGATGTAGATCGCGACCGTCACCGCGAGCGTGAAATAGTACAGCCACATGTCCTGCGACATCGGCAGGCCGAACGGTGCGTCCGGCTTGGTGACGACGAGGCCCTGCACGCCGCCGGTCCAGTGCTCGAGGAAGTTCAGCTTGAGCAGCTGCGGCATCGCGGTCGCGAGCGCGAATGTCGCGAGCGCGAGATAGATGCCCGACAGCCGCAGCGCTGGCTTGCCGAACAGGTAGCCGAATCCGAAGCAGATCGCGGCGGAAATCGGAATGGTCAGCGCATAGTTGACGTTGGCATGCTCCATCAGGACCGCCGAGGTATAGGCGCCGACGGCGTAGAACGCGCTCTGGCCGAGCGAGAACTGGCCGGAGCCGCCGGTCAGGATGTTCAGCGCCAGCACCGCGAGCCCGTAGATCAGGAGCATCGTCATCTGGAAGATGATGAAGTTCTTGACGAACATCGGCACGATCAACAGCGCCAACAGCACCACCAGCGAGGTGCCGGTGCCCAGCGTCATGGCCCGCTTCGGAACCGCCTCGACCGCCTCGTGGCCCTCGGCAACGACTTCTTCTGCTGCGCTCATGATCAAACTCGCTTGACGATTTGCCGGCCGAACAGGCCGGCGGGTTTGACGACCAGGACGGAAATGATCAGCGCGAGCGCGATCGGGAGTTTCAGCTCGTTGCCGACGCCGGGGATGTAGGTGCCGGCGAGGTTCTCGAACACGCCGACCAGGAAGCCGCCGACCACGGCGCCGAACGGGCTGCTCAATCCGCCGAGCACTGCCGCGGCGAAGCCGTAGATCAGCACGCCGCCCATCATGTTGGGCTCGAGGAACACGACAGGGGCGATCAGCATGCCGGCGATGGCGCCGATCGCGGTCGCCATGCCCCAGCCGAGGGCAATCATCCAGCTCGTGTTGATGCCGACGAGGCGGGCCGATTCAGGTACCGACGCTGCGGCACGCATCGCAAGTCCGATCCGCGTGTATTGGAAGAAGAAGTAGAGCGCGAGCAGCAGCGCCACGGTGACGCCGATCATGCCGGCCTGGTGCGTCGAGATCAGCTGGCTGCCCAGGAACGGTGCGGAGCCGAACGGGGTCGGATACTGCTTGATCGTGAAGTCCCAGATCAGGCCCGCCGAGGAATTGATGATCGCAAACAGCGCGATGAAGCCGGCGACGTTGGTCAGCACCGGCGCCTTCGCGAGCGGCTTGAACAGGATGCGCTCGATCGCGATGCCGGCGACGAAGGAGAATGCCAGCGTCATCAGGAAGGCCGCCCAATAGGACACGCCCCACTGCATCAGCTGCCAGGAGATGAAGGTCGAGAACATCGCCATCTCGCCTTGCGCGAAATTGAGATGGTCGATGGCCTGGTAGATCATGACCACGGCGAGCGCCATGCAGGCGTAGATCGCGCCCGTGGCGATGCCGGCCAGGACCTGGTTGGTGAACAGTTCCATTGTCCCGGCTCCCTAAAACTTGCCCGATTGGGTTTGAACTGCAACGGCGTTGGAGGTCCACCTCTCCCTAAGTGAGAGGTCGCGCCGAAGGCGCGGGTGAGGGGTTACGGTCTCACGGTGAAGCTGCGGCCCCTCACCCGATTTGCTGCGCAAGTCGACCTCTCCCCTCCGGGGAGAGGTGAAGCGAATGCGCGTATAATTCATTGCCATCATCCGCTCCCTCAGTAGCCCAGATAGGATTTGCGGATTTCTTCGTTGTTCGCGATGTCCTTGGCCTTACCCGACATCACGATGCGGCCGGTCTCGATCACATAGGCCTGGTCGGCGAGTTCGAGCGCCAGCTGGGCGTTCTGTTCGACCACCAGGATCGACACCTTGTCCTCGCGGTTGATCTTGCCGAGGATGCCGAACAGATCGCGCACCACCAGCGGCGCGAGGCCGAAGGACGGCTCGTCGAGCAGCATCAGCCGGGGCCGCAGCATCAGGGCGCGGGCAACCGCGAGCATCTGCTGCTCGCCGCCGGACAGCGTGCCGGCCACCTGGGTGTGCCGCTGCTTCAGCACCGGGAAGTGGGCGTACATGCGCTCGATGTCGGAGACAATGCCGGCGCTGTCCTTGCGGGTGATGGCCCCTAACTGCAGGTTCTCCTCCACCGTCATGGTGGTGAAGGTGCCGCGGCCCTGCGGCACGTGGGCGATGCCGAACCGCACGATGCTTTCGGTCGAGCGGTTGTTCAGAGGCTTGCCCTCGAACTCGATCGCTCCGGTCGAGCGCACCATGTTGCAGATCGCGCGCAGCGTCGTGGTCTTGCCGGCGCCGTTGGCACCGAGCAGCGTCACGAGCGAGCCCTCGTTGAGCGAGAAGGACAGGCCATGGAGTGCCTGGACCTGACCGTAATAGGCGCGCAGGTCCTTGACGTTGAGCAGTGTCGTCATTGGTCCTTGCTCCCGAGATACGCCTTGATGACGTCGGGGTCGGCCTGCACCTGGGCGGGCGTCCCCTCCGCGAGCTTCTTGCCGAAATTCAGCGCGACGACGTGGTCGGCGATCGACATCACGAGGCCCATGTGGTGCTCGACCAGGAGCACGGTCATGTGGCGCTCGTCGCGAATGCGGCGGATGAGAGCTCCGAGCACGTAGACTTCCTCGTGGTTGAGGCCGCCGGCAGGCTCGTCGAGCAGCAGGATCTTCGGATCGGCCGCGAGCGCGCGCGCCAGCTCGACCCGCTTCTGCGTACCGAAGGGCAGGCCGGAGACGATGGTGTGGGCGACGTCCTCGAGGTCGAGATAGGCGAGGATCTCGTGCACCTTCTTGTTGACGCTGGTTTCGCTGCGCCGGACCCAGGCAAGCCTCAGGGAGTCGCTGATGATGTCGCTCGAGGTCTTCGAATGCGCGCCGACGCGGACGTTGTCCATCACCGACAAATTCGGGAACAGCGCCACGTTCTGGAAGGTGCGGCCGATGCCGATCTCGGCGATCCGGTGCGGCGGCCGCGACAGGATGCTGACGCCGTCCAGCAGGATGTCGCCGGACGACGGCTGATACAGCCGCGAAAGGCAATTGAAGAGCGTGGTCTTGCCGGCGCCGTTGGGGCCGATGAGCCCAAGGATCTGGCCCTTGTGCATGTCGAAGGACACGCCGTTGAGCGCGATGATGCCGCCGAACACGACGCTGACGTCGCGAACCGCGAGCAGGGGCGATGTCCCCCGCGCGAGCTGTGCCTGCGTCATGTCGTCTCGCTCACGTCGTTCGGTGAGCGATGGGGCGATGCGAACCGCTCCCTATGATGACAAAGGCTATCTGAACCCCTCGGCCACACGCGCAACTTTTCCTCCTGATTTCAGCTTTTTGCTGTTGTCTTTTTTGGATTGCGGCATCAGACCCCCGAGCGCCGCTTCGATGTTCCTTACCATCGTCAGCAGACGCGGTCCAATGTCGTTGATCAAACGCTCTTCCGTGAAGCGGAATGCCGGCGCGCCGCAATTGAATGCGTAAGGTCCGGTTCCGTCGTTGAGCTTGAGCGCGACGCCGGCCGCGCCGATGTCGTCGTGCCAGTCGCCGACCGAGATCGCAAAGCCGTATTTCGCGACCGTTTCGCCGGAACGCTCCAGTCCTTCGCGCATCTTCGGCCAGCGGCTGCCGTAATGTTCGCGCAGAATGCGCGACACTTCAGCGCGGCTCTCGTCGTCGAGCGCCCAGAAATAGGCGCGGCCCATCGCGCTGGTTGCAATCGGCACGCGCGAGCCGACGTCAAGTTGAACGCCGACCGTCTCGCTGCCGCGGCTCTGCCCGAAATAGATCATGCTGTGACGGTCGCGGCCGCCGACGGCGACGGCGCCCCCGGTCGCGCGCATCACTTCCTCGCGGAACGGCTCCGACAGATGCCGAACGCCCAGATTGGCCAGCGCCGCATAACCGAGCGACATCGCTGCGGGTGCGAGCTGGTACTTCTCGAAGCGGGGAACCGGCGTCAGATAGCCGAGCTTGGTCAACGTGTAGGTCAGCCGCGACACCGTCGGCTTGGGCAGGTTGGTGCGGGCCGCAATCTCCTGATTGCCGAGCAGGCCGTCATTGGGTTGGAACGCGCGCAATACATCCAGTCCGCGGGAAAGCGCGACGACGAAATTCCGATCGGTCGCAGTCTTCTTTCCTGTACGCTTCATCCCTGATCTGCTTCTTGCGCGGAGTCGTTGACAACGTCCGTGCTTCAAAATAACCCTGCCGTCAAGATGCGGAATTAAATTCCGCACTGCGAAATCGAACAAAAGCAATCCCCACCAAGGAGGGACACCGTGAGCGAAGTGGTCAAGCTTGAGCGTCATGACGAGGTCGGCATCGTCACGGTCAACAGCCCGCCGGTCAATGCGCTGAGTGCCGCGGTCCGCGGCGGCATTCTGGAATGCATCAAGGCCGCAATCGCCGATCCCGCCATCAAGGGCATCGTGCTGACCTGCGCCGGCCGCACCTTCATCGCGGGCGCCGACATCACCGAATTCGGCAAGCCGCCGAAGCCGCCGGCCCTCAACGACGTGCTGTCCGAGATCGAGAATTCGCCCAAGCCCGTCGTCGCCGCGATCCACGGCACCGCCCTCGGCGGCGGCCTCGAGGTCGCACTCGCCTGTCATTTCCGCGTCGCGGTGAAGGAGGCCAAGCTCGGCCTGCCCGAGGTGAAGCTGGGCTTGTTGCCGGGCGCCGGCGGAACCCAGCGCCTGCCGCGCGCGGTCGGGCCTGAGCTCGCAGTCAAGATGATCGTGGGCGGCGATCCGATCGGTGCCGCGGAAGCGCTGAAGAACGGCCTGATCGAGGAGATCGTCGAAGGGCCGGCTTCGGGCGGCGAAGCCTTCGTTCGCAAGCTGCTGGCCGAGAAGCGCCCGCTGCGCCGCCTGCGCGACGACGATTCCAAGATCGCGGCCGCCAAGGCCGACCGCTCGATCTTCACCAATGCCGTCGCCGCCATGACCAAGAAGTCGCGCGGCCTGGAAGCGCCGTTCGCGGCGGCCGATGCCGTCGGCTACGCCATCGACCTTCCGTTCGACGAAGGGTTGAAGAAGGAGCGCGAGGGCTTCCTGAAGCTCGTCGCCAGCGACCAGTCCAAGGCGCAGCGCTATGCGTTCTTCGCCGAGCGCGAAGCCGCCAAGATCGCGGGTGTCCCCGAAGGCACCAAGTCGCGCCCCGTGAACCGTGTCGCCATTCTCGGCGCCGGCACTATGGGCGGCGGCATCGCGATGTCGTTCGCCAATGCCGGCATTCCCGTCACCCTGATCGAGACCGCCGAGGAGCAGCTCAAGCGCGGCATGGGCGTCATGCAGAAGAACTGGGAGGCCACCGCGGCGCGCGGCGGCATCCCGGCGGACGCGCCCGCCAAGCGCATGGCGCTGATCGACGGCAAGGTCGGCATCGAGAATGTCGGCGATGCCGACCTCGTCATCGAGGCCGTGTTCGAGACCATGGCGGTGAAGAAGGAGGTGTTCGGCAAGCTCGACCAGTACGCCAAGCCGGGCGCCGTGCTCGCCTCCAACACCTCGTACCTGAACATCGACGAGATCGCGAAGTCGACCAAGCGTCCGCAGGACGTGCTCGGCATGCACTTCTTCTCGCCGGCCAACGTCATGAAGCTGTGCGAGATCGTGCGCGCCGACAAGACCGCGCCTGATGCGCTGGTCACCGCCGTGACGATCGCTCGCAAGATCGCCAAGGTGCCGGCCGTGGTCGGCGTCTGCGACGGCTTCGTCGGCAACCGCATGCTGGCCCAGCGCGGCAAGCAGTCCGAGAAGCTGCTGTTCGAAGGCGCGCTGCCGCAGCAGGTCGATGCCGTCGTCACCAAGTTCGGCATGCCGATGGGCCCGTTCGCGATGGGCGATCTCGCCGGCCTCGACATCGGCTGGCGCTCGCGCAAGGACCGCGGCATCAAGTCGGAGATCGCGGACGCGCTGTGCGAGGCCGGCCGCTTCGGCCAGAAGACCGGCAAGGGCTACTACAAGTACGAAGCAGGCAGCCGCGCGCCGCTGCCCGACCCCGAGGTCGAGAAGCTGATCGACGAGACGCTGCTGCGCCTCGGCCGTAAGAAGCGCGTCGTCAGCGACGAGGAGATCCTCGAGCGCATGATGTATCCGATGATCAACGAGGGCGCGAAGATCCTGGAAGAGGGCATCGCGGCACGTCCTAGCGACATCGACGTGGTCTGGCTCTACGGCTATGGCTGGCCGATCTACCGCGGCGGCCCGATGTACTGGGCCGACAGCGTCGGCCTCAAGCACATCGCCGATCGCCTGTCGTTCTACGCCAAGGAGACCAACGACCCCAGCCTCGAGCCCGCACCGCTGCTGAAGAAGCTCGCCGCCGAAGGCAAGACGTTCGCGTCGCTTGCTGCGGCGTCGAAGGCGGCGTGATTGGATTGGCAGCTGCCGCGATGTCGCGCTCCGGGCAACACTCTCTCCGTTCCCTCCCCCCTTGCGGGGGAGGGTCAGGGAGGGGGGTGGCTCCGGGCGAGGTTCGAGTTTGTGGCTACCCCTCTCCCCAGCCCTCCCCCACAAGGGGGGAGGGAGCCCATCCGCCGGTGCCTGCCTTACGTGCAAAGTAACGAGCTTCCATGACCCATCCCGGCGAACAGTTTTACCCCGAGGGCGTGCGTTGGGACGACACCATCGTCCAGGGCACGCTCCCGGACCTCCTGTCGAAAGCCGCCGCGGATTACGGTCCGCGCACCGCGCTGGAGTTCCGCGACCGCCCGATCACGTACACCGATCTCGCAGCTCAGGCCGAGCGCGCGGCGGCCGCGTTCCTGCGCGCGGGCTGCGGCAGGAGCTCTTCCGTCGCGCTGTTCCTCGGCAACACGCCGGACCATCCCGTCAATTTCTTCGGCGCGCTGAAGGCGGGCGCCCGCGTAGCTCATCTGTCGCCGCTCGACGGCGAGATCGCCCTGACGCACAAGGTCTCCGATTCCGGCTCGCGCCTGCTCGTCACCTCGAACCTCCAGGCCTTGCTACCGACCGCGCTGAAATTCCTGGAGAAGGGGCTGATCGATCGCCTGGTCGTCTGCGAGGACGATCATTGGGGCAAGGTCGGCACGCCGCAGGCGGCAATTCCCGACGATCCCCGCGTCGTGACCTTCAAGACCTTCGTCGAGGGCGCGGTCGCGCCGGTGCAATGGCCGTCAGTGACCGCCGCCGACGTCGCGCTGCTGCAATATACCGGCGGCACCACCGGCCTGCCCAAGGGCGCGATGCTCACGCACGGCAATCTCACCGCGGCGGTGTCGATCTACGACGTCTGGGGCAAGCCGTCGCGCGCGGCGCGCGGCGATGTGATCGAGCGCGTGATCTGCGTGTTGCCGCTGTTCCACATCTACGCGCTCACCGTCGTGCTGTTGTCCTCGCTCAGCCGCGGCAATCTGATCTCGCTGCATCAGCGCTTCGACGTCGAAGCTGTCATGCGCGACATCGAGGTCAAGCGCGCGACCTACTTTCCGGGCGTGCCGACGATGTGGATCGCGATCGCCGCGCTCCCAGACCTCGACAAGCGCGACTTTTCCTCGCTCGCGACCATCGGTTCCGGCGGCGCGCCGCTGCCGGTCGAGATCGCGAATTTCTTCGAGCGCAAGGTCGGCAAGAAGCTGCGCAGCGGCTGGGGCATGACCGAGACCTGCTCGCCCGGCACCGGCCATCCGCCCGACGGTCCCGAGAAGCCGGGCTCGATCGGCCTGACGCTGCCCGGCATCGAGCTCGACGTCGTCGCGCTCGACGATCCCCGGCGCGTGCTGCCGCCGGGCGAAGTCGGCGAGATCCGCATCAAGGGCCCGAACGTCACCAAAGGCTATTGGAACAGGCCGGAAGGATCCACGGATGCCTTCGTCGACGGCCGTTTCCTCACCGGCGACATCGGCTATGTCGACACCGACGGCTATTTCTTCCTGGTTGACCGCAAGAAGGACATGATCATCTCCGGCGGCTTCAACGTCTATCCGCAGATGATCGAGCAGGCGATCTACACCATATCGGGCGTGCACGAAGTGATCGTGCTCGGCATCCCCGACCAGTACCGCGGCGAGGCCGCAAAGGCCTTCATCAAGCTGAAGCCCGGCGCAAAGCCGTTCTCGCTCGACGAGCTGCGCGCGCAGCTCAACGGCAAGCTCGGCAAGCACGAGCTGCCGGCCGCGGTCGAATTCGTCGACGATCTGCCGCGCACGCCGGTCGGAAAATTGTCGCGCCACGAATTGCGCCAGCAGCAGAAACCGTCACAATCCACCCAAACCGTATCAGGAGTCCGTTCTTGACCGACGCCGTCATCGTTTCCACCGCCCGCACCCCGATCGGCAAGGCCTATCGCGGCGCGCTCAACGCCACCGAGGGCGCAACCCTGCTCGGCCACGCCATTGGCGAGGCCGTGGCGCGTGCCAAGGTCGATCCGAAGGAGATCGAGGATGTCGTGATGGGCGCCGCCCTCCAGCAGGGCGCGACCGGCGGCAACATCGCGCGCAAGGCGCTGCTCCGCGCCGGCCTTCCCGTCACCGTCGCCGGCACCACGATCGACCGGCAATGCGCCTCCGGTCTTCAGGCGATTGCGCTGGCCGCGCGTTCCGTGCTGTTCGACGGCGTCGAGATCGCGGTTGGTGGCGGCGGCGAGTCGATCTCGCTGGTGCAGAACGACAAGATGAACGGCTTCCACGCCCAGGACCCGGCGCTGCTCAAGATCAAGGGCGAGGTCTACATGCCCATGATCGACACCGCGGAAGTCGTCGCCAAGCGCTACGGCATCTCGCGCGAACGCCAGGACGAATATTCGCTGGAGAGCCAGCGCCGCACCGCTGCCGCGCAGCAGGGCGGCAGGTTCAAGGAGGAGATCGCGCCGATCGCGACGCAGATGGCGGTCACCGACAAGGCCACCGGCGCGGTCTCGATGAAGGAGATCACGCTGTCGCAGGACGAAGGTCCGCGCCCCGAGACCACCGCTGAAGGCCTCGCCGGCCTCAAGCCCGTGCGCGGCGACGGCTTCAGCATCACCGCCGGCAACGCCAGCCAGCTCTCCGACGGCGCCAGCGCCTGCGTGATCATGACCGACAAGGAAGCCGCAAAGCGCGGCCTCAAGCCGCTCGGCATCTTCCGCGGCTTCGTCTCCGCCGGCTGCGAGCCGGACGAGATGGGCATCGGCCCGGTCTTCGCCGTGCCGCGCCTCCTGAAGCGCCACGGCCTCACCGTCGACGACATCGGCCTGTGGGAGCTCAACGAAGCCTTCGCGGTGCAGGTGCTGTATTGCCGCGACAAGCTCGGCATCGACCCCGAGAAGATCAACGTCGATGGCGGCGCGATCGCGGTCGGCCATCCCTATGGCATGTCGGGCGCGCGGCTCACCGGCCACGCCCTGATCGAGGGCCGCCGCCGCAAGGCCAAATACGCGGTCGTCACCATGTGCGTCGGCGGCGGCATGGGCGCGGCGGGATTGTTCGAGGTGCTGCAGTAGGAGTTTCTGTCATTCCGGGGCGCCGCGAAGCGGCGAGCCCGGAATCCATAACCACCAGTCGGAGATATGGATTCCGGGCCTGCGCCAAGCGGCGCATCCCGGAATGACGGCGGAACTGGTTAAGAACAAATCGCTCACAGGAGGATCCGATGGATCTCGCATTCACGAAGGAAGAGCAGGCGTTTCGCGAGGAAGTGCGGCAGTTCTTCCGCGATAACGTGCCGCCGGAGACGCGGCGCAAGATGGTCGAGGGCCGTCATCTCTCCAAGGACGAGATGGTGACCTGGTGGCGCATCCTCAACAAGAAGGGCTGGGGCGTCAGCCACTGGCCGAAGGAATATGGCGGCACCGGCTGGACCGCCGTGCAGCATTACATCTTCAACGAGGAGCTCCAGGCCCATCCGGCGCCGCAGCCGCTCGCCTTCGGCGTCAGCATGGTCGGCCCGGTCATCTACACCTTCGGCAACGAGGAGCAGAAGAAGAAATACCTGCCGCGCATCGCCAATGTCGACGATTGGTGGTGCCAGGGCTTCTCCGAGCCCGGCTCCGGCTCCGACCTCGCCTCGCTCAAGACGAAAGCCGAGCGCCGCGGCGACAAGTGGATCATCAACGGCCAGAAGACCTGGACCACGCTCGCCCAGCACGCCGACATGATCTTCTGCCTCTGCCGCACCGACAATAACGCCAAGAAGCAGATGGGCATCTCCTTCATCGTGTTCTCGATGAAGTCGAAGGGCGTCACCGTGCGCCCGATCCAGACCATCGACGGCGGCCATGAGGTCAACGAAGTGTTTTTCGACGACGTCGAGGTGCCCATCGAGAACCTGATCGGCGAGGAGAACAAGGGCTGGGACTACGCCAAATTCCTGCTCGGCAACGAGCGCACCGGTATCGCCCGCGTCGGCGTCTCCAAGGAGCGCATCCGCCGCATCAAGGATCTCGCCTCCAAGGTCGAATCCGGCGGCAAGCCGATCATCCAGGACGCGGCGTTCCGCGAGAAGCTCACTGCTTGCGAGATCGAGCTGAAAGCGCTCGAGCTCACGCAGCTCCGCGTCGTCGCCGACGAAGGCAAGCACGGCAAGGGCAAGCCCAATCCGGCGTCCTCGGTGCTGAAGATCAAGGGCTCCGAGATCCAGCAGACCACCACCGAGCTGCTGATGGAAGTGATCGGCCCGTTCGCTGCGCCCTACGACGAGCACGGCGACGACGGCTCCAACGAAGCCATGGACTGGACCGCCCAGATCGCGCCGAGCTACTTCAACAACCGCAAGGTCTCGATCTACGGCGGCTCCAACGAGATCCAGCGCAACATCATCGCCAAGGCGGTGCTGGGGCTCTAGGCGTCATTCCGGGGCGCGACGTAGTCGCGAGCCCGGAATCCATAACCACGATCGGGAGTATGGATCCCGGGCTCGCGCTGCGCGCGCCCCGGGATGACGAAGCCAGATAATTTCGGGTACGAGGAACGAATAAAATGGATTTTGATCTGTCCGAGGAGCAACGGCTTCTCAAGGAAAGCATCGACGGCCTGCTGACCGATTCCTACGATTTCGAGCAGCGCAAGAAGTACATGGCGGAGAAGGGCGGCTGGAGCAAAGCGGTCTGGCTCAAGCTCGCCGAGCAGGGCCTGCTCGGCCTGCCCTTCGCTGAGGCCGATGGCGGCTTCGGCGGCGGCGGCGTCGAGACCATGATCGTGATGGAGGCGCTCGGCAAGGCTCTGGTGCTGGAGCCTTATCTCGCCACGGTCGTGATCGGCGGCGGCTTCCTGCGCCATGCCGGCACCGATGCGCAGAAGGCGGCGCACGTGCCTTCGATCATCGACGGCAGCAAGACGCTCGCCTTCGCCCAGCTCGAGAAGAACTCGCGCTACGATCTGTTCGACGTCTCGACGACCGCGAAGAAGAAGGGCGATGCTTACGTCATCGACGGCGAGAAGTTCGTCGTGCTCAACGGCGAGAGCGCCGACACGTTGATCGTCACCGCGCGCACCAAGGGCGATCGCCGTGACAAAAGCGGCATCGGCGTGTTCCTGGTGCCCGCGAATGCCAAGGGCGTCGGCAGGAAGGGCTATCCGACCCAGGACGGCCTGCACGCCGCCGACATCACCTTCACCGGCGTCGAGGTCGGTCCGGACGCCGTGATCGGCAATCCCGAGGATTCCCTCGCGCTGATCGAGCGCGTGGTGGACGAAGCCCGCGTCGCGCTCTGCGCCGAGGCGGTCGGCCTGATGGACGAATCGCTCAAGACCACGGTCGAGTACATCAAGACGCGCAAGCAGTTCGGCGTCGCGATCGGCTCGTTCCAGTCGCTCCAGCACCGCGCCTCCGACATGTTCGTCGCCGCCGAGCAGGCGCGCTCGATGTCGATGTTCGCGACCATGGCCGGTGATTTCGAGGACGCCAGGGAGCGCACGAATGCGATCGCCGCGGCCAAGGTGCAGATCGGCAAGTCGCTGAAATTCGTCGGGCAACAGTCGATCCAGCTCCACGGTGGCATCGGCATGACCATGGAGGCCAGGATCGGCCACTACTTCAAGCGCCTCACCATGATCGAGAACACGTTCGGCGACACCGACTACCACCAGCGCCGCGTCGCCGATGCGGGCGGGTTGATCTAGCCGTCGCATTGCGAGGCGGCATCCGCACAAAGATCGTCATGCCCGGGCTTGTCCCGGGCATCCACGTCTTGCCGGCAGGTAAGAACATGGATGGCCGGGACGGGCCCGGCCATGACGGAAACAGGGAGCTCAAACAAAAATGAAAAACACCCCGTTCGATCTCACCGGCAAGGTCGCCGTGGTCACAGGCTCCAGCCGCGGCATCGGCCGCTCCTCCGCCGAGCTCCTGGCGAAGCTCGGCGCCAAGGTCGTGGTCTCCTCTCGCAAGGCCGAGGCCTGCAAGGAGGTCGCCGATGGCATCAACGCGTCGGGCGGCGAGGCAACCGTCATTCCCTGCAACATCGCGCGCAAGAACGAGGTCGAGGCGCTGATCGCGGGTGCCACGAAGCACTACGGTAAGGTCGACATCCTCGTCTGCAACGCCGCGGTGAATCCCTATTACGGCCCGCTCCTCGATATTACCGATGAAGCCTTCGACAAGATCATGGGCTCGAACGTCAAGAGCAACATCTGGCTCTCCGCGCTGGCGATCCCGCAAATGGCCGAGCGCGGCAACGGCTCCGTGATCATCATCTCCTCGATCGGGGGCCTACGCGGCTCCACCGTGATCGGCGCCTACGGCATCTCGAAAGCCGCCGATTTCGCGCTGTGCCGTTCGCTCGCGGGCGAATGGGGCCCGAAGGGCGTCCGGGTCAACTGCATCGCGCCCGGCCTCGTCAAGACCGATTTCGCCCGCGCGCTGTGGGAAGACGAAGCCAACCTCAAGCGCCGCACCGCCACCACCCCGCTGCGCCGCATCGGCGAGCCCGACGAAATCGCCGGCGCCGTCGCCTACCTCGCCTCCGACGCCTCGAGCTTCATGACCGGCCAGACCATCGTCATCGACGGCGGCGTGACGACGGCCGCGGTGTAGGCGCTGCACCACTTGCAATTGTGCCGCGCGCACGCTTCACTTCACCCTCCCCTGGAGGGGTCCGGGACGAGCGTAGCTCGCCCGTGGGTCGCTCGCGCGAAGCGCGAGCGGGGTGGGGTGAAGCCACGCAAATGGTCTCGACATCAATCCGACGCGCTGCCGCGAAGAAGCTGAGAGAGAACACCACACCGCACGAGCGGATGTTGTGGCGTGCTCTCAAAGACCTTCCCATGGACGGCTCGCACTTCCGTCGCCAAGCACCAATTGGTCCTTACGTTGTCGACTTCTTCTGCCCGGCGAAGCGCCTCATCATCGAGCTCGATGGCGGCCACCACAACGAAGACGCCACGGCCGCACGCGATCTCGAACGCCAACGCTGGCTCGAGAACGAAGGCTATCGCGTCATCCGCTTCTGGAATTCGGAGATCAACGCCGACCTCACCGCGGTCCTCGAACGCATCTATGTCGAGCTCTACGGATCGCGCGAAGCGGAAACCATGCGCCTCCAGCACCGCCGCAACCGGAAAACGCCAACCTGAACTCAGGAGCACGCTTTCTTACCCTCCCCTGGAGGGGGAGGGTCGATCGCGCGCAGCGCGAGCGGGGTGGGGTGATCTCTCTACTCGGGCAGTGTTGGATGTGGCGAGACCGTCACCCCACCCCGGATCACATTCCGCTTCGCTGCATGTGATCCGACCCTCCCCCTCCAGGGGAGGTAAGAAAGCGCCTGCCGCGTACGCCTTGACCTCTTGCCGGCAATCCCGTTTTCTCTAGCTCAATCAACGTGCCCCGCCGGGGAACAACGCCAGGATACGCCGACATGTCTTTCGTCCTCGCCATCGACCAGGGCACCACCTCCTCGCGCGCGATCGTGTTTCGCGGCGATATTTCCATTGCTGCCAAAGCGCAGCAGGAATTTCCGCAGCACTTTCCAGCCTCGGGCTGGGTCGAGCACGAGCCGGAGGACATCTGGACCTCGACCGTGATGGTCTGCCGCGAGGCGATCGAGCACGCCGGCATCAGCGCAAAGGACATCGCTGCGATCGGCATCACCAACCAGCGCGAGACCACCGTGGTGTGGGACCGTGCCACCGGCCAGGCCGTGCACCGCGCCATCGTCTGGCAGGACCGCCGCACCGCCGACATCTGCGCGAAACTGAAAGCCGACGGCCGCGAGCCGGTGATCTCTGAGAAGACCGGCCTGATCATCGATCCCTATTTCTCCGGCACCAAGGTCGCCTGGATCCTCGATCACGTCCCCGGTGCGCGCGCCCGCGCCGCGCGCGGCGAACTCATGTTCGGCACCGTCGATTGCTACCTGCTCTGGCGCCTCACCGGCGGCAAGGTGCACGCCACCGACGCCACCAACGCCTCGCGCACGCTGCTGTTCAACATCCACACCGGCCAGTGGGACGACGAGCTGCTGGAGATCATCGGCGTGCCGCGCTCGATGCTGCCCGAGGTGAAGGATTCCTCCGCCCGGTTCGGCGAGAGCACGCCCGATTTGTTCGGCGGCGCGATCGCGATCTCGGGAATTGCCGGCGACCAGCAGGCCGCCACCATCGGCCAGGCCTGCTTCCGCCCGGGCATGATGAAGTCCACCTACGGCACCGGCTGCTTTGCCTTGCTCAACACCGGCACCACGCCTGTCGTCTCCAAGAACAAGCTGCTCACCACTGTGGCCTACCAGCTCGACGGAAAACGCACCTATGCGCTCGAAGGCTCGATCTTCGTCGCGGGCTCGGCGGTGCAATGGCTGCGTGACGGCCTCGGCATCATCAAGCACGCCGCCGAGACAGGGCCGCTTGCCGATCAATCCGACTCCATGCAGAGCGTCTATCTCGTCCCCGCCTTCGTCGGCATGGGCGCGCCCTACTGGAATCCGCGCGTGCGCGGCGCGCTGTTCGGCCTCACCCGCAACACCGGCCCCGCCGAGCTGGCGCACGCCGCGCTGGAGAGCGTCTGCTACCAGACCTACGACCTCTGGGCCGCGATGCGCGCGGACTGGCCGAGCTCGGAAACCGCCAGCGTCGTGCTCCGCGTCGACGGCGGCATGACCGCCTCCGACTGGACCATGCAGCGCCTCGCCGATCTGCTCGACGCCCCGGTCGACCGCCCCGTGATCCAGGAGACCACGGCCTTAGGGGCCGCCTATCTCGCCGGCCTCAACGCCGGCGTCTATCCCGAGCCGACCAAATTCGCCGACAATTGGCGTCTCGAGCACCGCTTCAAGCCGAACATGAGCCAGGCGACACGCGAGCGGAAGCTCGCCGGCTGGGCGCGCGCGGTGAAAGGCGTGCTCGCGAGCGACGAGGGGGAGGGGTAGGCGCGACCGCCAAGACCCTCCCGCTCAGACCGACGTGACGAGGCGCATCCGCAAGCAAGCTGTCGTCCCGGCGAACGCCGGGACCCATACTCCGCAGCAGATTTTGTCAACGGGACACGTCGTTCCAACGCGCAAACCAATCTACACTCGTGGTTATGGGTCCCGGCGTTCGCCGGGACGACACCGATTGTATGGCCGCCGCTTGGGCCTGAGCTGAACGAGCAAGCCCCATGATCCTTCCCGACGGCTACTCCGACGTCCCCGCCGGCAAGATCGCCGCGGTCGTCACCCATCTGGAGATGACTGCACCTCCCGCGCGCCGCGCCGATCCCCCCGGCACCTGGACCCTGCGCAAGGTCGATGCCCCCGCGCTTCCTTGGTACCGCGATCTCTTCCGCCGCGTCGGCGAGGAGTGGCTGTGGTTCTCGCGACCACGCATGAGCGACGCCGAACTCGCCGCAACCATCCACGCGCCCGGCATCGAGGTCTATGCCCTGGTCGCCGACGGCTGCGACGAAGGCTTGCTCGAGCTCGACTTCCGCGAGCCCGGCCAGTGCGAGCTGGTCTATTTCGGCGTTACCGCGCGCTTGATCGGCACAGGCGCCGCCCGCTTCCTGATGAATCGCGCGCTGGAGCGCGCCTGGTCGCGCGATATCCGCCGCGTCTGGGTCCACACCTGCACGTTCGACCACCCCTCCGCCGTTGCCTTCTACCAGCGCTCCGGCTTCCGCCCCTTCCGCCGCCAGATCGAGGTGGCGGATGATCCGCGGCTCGACGGAACGGCACAGCGGACGGCGGCGAAGCACGTGCCGATCATCGAATAGAACACGCCTGCCTCAGCGTCGTCATTGCGAGCAGCCCTTGCGACGAAGCAACCCAGACTGTCTCCGCGAAAAGATGCTGGATTGCTGAGGATGGCGACCTGGTCGAGGACGGCGTCTGCGGATTGCCGAAAAGCTCGGCGTCAGCGCCCCCCCCCCCCTTGAGCGAGCACATGCGGGCGCTGACGGCAGCCAAGCTGGTGCGCGCCAAGCGGATCAAGCATGGACGATGTACAGGCGCAACGAGACCGCGATCGCCGCGATCAAGCGCTCGATCCGGTATGGTCTTTGAGCGCGAGGCGGTCGCGGGTCGTTGCAGCCTGCGCAATGCTCCCTTTCCGAGATTCTTGTTGCGTGGTGCCGAGCTGGCGAGTGACGAGGGATAATAGCCAGGCCTGCAAAGGCCAGTGTCCAATCCGCGTATCCAGCTGGTCGAAAAATCGAAAGACCACGTACGCTCCGCACAATAGTTCAATTCATCGAAGCCATGTCACGCCACCGTCGAACGCTCATAACGTCAAATCGTTCGCCTTTGAAAACGATCTGCCGGACCACTTTCCTTCCTCCGTCGCTTTCTCGCCGCAAGTACTCCCGAATGTCCATCCAGCGACTTTCACCCTCCGCACTACGAATTACCAGTAACACAGGAAAAGGTTGGCTTCGCCAATAGTCGGCATGGCGCGGTTTTTCGATCTTGAATATTTCGGCGCCGTCCTTCTTGCGAATCTTGAGAAAAGAGTTCCCAGACTTCAATTGCAGGTAAACTATCTTACCGGTAGCCTCCCCTTCATCCGACTTGAATTCGACTTCCATATCAATTCCGTGATCACTAACATTCTTTTCTCTGCAGATTTGACCAGCTAAAGCAACAGTCGAAATAACGTCGCCAACAAGAGCGCGCTCTTTGCTTTCGCTATCCAATACAATTGTCGCCTCTTGTTGCAGGTCTTGAACGGCCTTTTGAATCTTCGGACTTGCAAAGCACTGCTCTAGTTCGTCCCACAGCGGCACACGATCTTCGCATTCGGCACACACAATGGTTGGAGAGCCAGCCTTCCTTTTTCCTGCTTCTCCCGTTTGGCCGTTCACCCACTGATCCAGTCGTCGCATTGCCACATCGCGGTTCTCTACGGAGGTTCCGCAATGGGGGCACACATAGTACCGAAATCGCGCAACTTCCGTTGCCGTCTGTGAGAGGTGCTCGTGTACGTATTTGCTGAAGATGATCTTCTCTTCTAATGAGATGGTTGGATCAAAATATACTTCTATCTCGCCAACCCCTTCTGAGCGCCGCATCATTTTCAATCCAAGTTGTTTGTCGGTGAGCGTCTTGAAGTCGGCAGCGTTGCGCCAAAGACGATCCTGAGAAAATGCCTTTGTGTGATGCAGCCGAACAACGAGAGTAGCGTAAATAGGCGTTCAGCAATCAAGCGTACGATTGGCTTATCTTTTGAGCTGTGGCTTAAGAACACATCATACTCAAAATCGAATGGAGTTGGCATATCGCCTTCCTTGCAGTACTGTCGGAGTAGAGAAAAGTCACGATACAATCGTGACTTGTCAATGCAAGGCGCCTGGGAAGTTGTTCGATTGTTCTTTGGTCAAAACAGAGATCATCAAACGCCTCTTCCGCGTGGCCAAACCGTCGAACTGCCTGCGAGAGTTGAGCGCGTTCCGTGAAGCGCTGCAATCTGTGATTGATCCGCTAGAAGAGCGAGAACCATGTTCCTGATCGGCCAATATGATTCCCCCTTCGTCCGCCGCGTCGCGATTGCGCTGCAGTTCTACGGGCTCGCTTTCGAGCACAGGCCGTGGTCGACCTTCGGCGATGCCGACAAGATCGCGCCGTACAATCCGCTGCGCCGGGTGCCGACGCTGGTGCTCGACGACGGCGAGGCGCTGATCGAGAGCATGATCATCCTCGACTATCTCGACGACCTCGTCGGCGAGGCAAAGGCGATGCTACCGCGCGGCGGCGCCGAGCGGCGCAGGCATTTGCGCATCTGCGCGCTCGCCTCCGGCCTCGGCGACAAGGCGGTGAGCCTGCTCTACGAGCGCGTGCTGCGGAAGGAGCAGCTCGCGCTGTGGGTCGAACGCTGCCAGGCGCAGATCGGCGACGTTCTGAAGGTGCTTGAGGCCGAGCGCGCCAAGGTGACGACGCCGTATTGGCTGGGCGGCCGCATCGGCCATGCCGACGTCGCCGTCGCCTGCGTCGTCCGCTTCACCCGCGAGGCGCATCCGCAGCTGTTCGATGCGTCACGCTATCCGGCGCTGGCGGCGCATGCCGAGCGCTGTGAGGCACTGGCTCCGTTCAAGGAGATCGTGCAGCCGCTGGCCCCGCCGAAGGGGTGAGGCCTCTTACCCTCCCCTGGAGGGGGAGGGTCGATCGCGCGCAGCGCGAGCGGGGTGGGGTGATCTCTCCGCACGGGCAGTGCCTGCGCGGACAGACCGTCACCCCACCTCGGTCCGCATTCCGCTTCGCTGCATGCGAACCGATCCACGGGCGAGCTATGCTTGTCCCGGACCCTCCAGGGGAGGATGGGCACCGTGCATGTGGGAGGGTTACAGGATACATCCGCCGCCTTTGCGTCACCGCGCGTGACAACCCCATGATCCCATAATACCCCTGTTTTGCCCGACGCCGCAACCGCGCTTTCGGTAAGACCGAAAAGGTCAAGCCTTTTCAACCCCATCGCTACTGTGCATGGGGTTGTTTTCGCAGTTCTTGTTTGGAGACGCGGCTAACCCACCCCCGCGCGCTTCTTCTGCCAGACGAGGTGCACCGCGCAGGTGCAGCCCGGAGGATGCGAGGCGAGGTCTTTCGGCATCTCGTCGTTCGCCGGCTTTGCCGCGAAGGACTTGTCCTGCTGGGACGGGATGTAGTTCAGCACCGGCGCGAGCCAGCGCTCGGTCTCCGCCACCGTCATGCCCTTGCGCGCCGCGTAGTCCTCGACCTGGTCGCGCTCGATCTTGCCGACGCCGAAATAATAGCTCTCGGGGTTCGCGAAATAGAGCCCTGATACGGAGGAGCCCGGCCACATCGCAAAGCTCTCGGTCAGCTTCACGCCGGCCGTGGCCTCGGCATCGAGCAATTCGAACAGCGTCGCCTTCTCGGTGTGATCGGGTTGGGCGGGATAGCCGGGCGCGGGGCGGATGCCCTGATATTTCTCCAGGATCAGCTCCTCGCTGGAGAGCGCCTCGTCCGGCGCATAGGCCCAGAACTCGCGGCGCACACGGGCATGCATGCGTTCGGCGAAGGCTTCGGCGAGGCGGTCGGCCAGCGCCTTGCACAGGATCGAGGAGTAGTCGTCGTTCGCCATCTTGAAGCGGTCGGCAACGGCATCCTCGCCGATCCCGGCGGTGACGACGAAGCCGCCGATATAGTCGGGCACGCCCGCGGGCGCGATGAAGTCGGCGAGCGCGGCGTTGAAGCGGCCCTCGCGCTTCTCGAGCTGCTGGCGCAGCGTGTGCAGCGTCGCAATTGGCTTGGTCCGGCTCTCGTCGGCATAGAGCACGATGTCGTCGCCTTGCGCATTCGCCGGCCAGAAGCCGATCGTCGCGCGGGCCCGGAACCATTTCTCCTTCACGATGGTGTCGAGCATCTTGCGCGCATCGTCATAGAGCGAGCGCGCGACCTCGCCGACCTTGGAATCGTCGAGGATGGCGGGGAAGCGGCCCGCGAGCTCCCAGGTCTGGAAGAACGGCGTCCAGTCGATGTAGGGCACGAGCTCGGCGAGATCGTATTCGTCAAAACTCTTGATGCCGAGGAAGGTCGGCTTCACCGGCTTGCTCTTGGAGAAGTCGACCGGCACGCGGTTGGCGCGGGCGTCAGTCAGCTTCAGGCGCTTCTTGTCCGCCTGCGCGCGCAGATGCGCCTCCGAGATCCTGGCGTATTCGGCCCGCACCTCGGCGGCGTAGGCCTCGCGCTTCTCGGGCGAGAGCAGCGAGGACGCGACGCCGACCGCGCGGCTGGCGTCGTTGACGTGCACGACGGGACCGGCGCGATAGCTCGGATCGATCTTCACGGCGGTATGCACGCGGCTAGTGGTGGCGCCGCCGATCAGCAGCGGCAGCTTGAGGCCTTCGCGCTGCAGTTCGCCGGCGAAGAACGCCATCTCGTCGAGCGAGGGCGTGATCAGGCCTGATAGCCCGACGATGTCGGCCTTCTCCGCCTTCACGGTCTCGACGATCTTGGCGGCCGGCACCATCACGCCGAGATCGATGACCTCGAAATTGTTGCACTGAAGCACGATGCCGACGATGTTCTTGCCGATGTCGTGGACGTCGCCCTTCACCGTCGCAAGCACGATCTTGCCGGCGGACGAGGAGCCCTCCGTGCCGATGCCGTTCGCGAGGTTGCGCGCCTTCTCCTCCTCCATGAAGGGCATGAGGTAGGCAACCGCCTGCTTCATGACGCGCGCGGACTTCACCACCTGCGGCAGGAACATCTTGCCGTCGCCGAAGAGGTCGCCGACCACGTTCATGCCGGCCATCAGCGGCCCCTCGATCACGTCCAGCGGACGCGAGGAGTTCTTGCGGGCTTCCTCGGTGTCCTGCTCGATGAATTCGGTGATGCCGTGCACCAGCGAATGCGACAGCCGCTTCGCCACCGGCCATTCGCGCCAGGCGAGATCGGCTTCCCTGCTTTCGGTCTTCTTGCCGCGGAATTTTTCGGCGAGCGCCAGGAGGCGTTCGGACGCGCCGGGGTCGCGATTGAGGACGACGTCCTCGCAGGTCTGGCGCAGCTCCGGATCGATGTCGTCGTAGACGATCATCTGCCCGGCATTGACGATGCCCATGTCCATGCCGGCCTTGATGGCGTGATACAGGAACACCGAGTGCATGGCCTCGCGCACCGGCTCGTTGCCGCGGAACGAGAACGAGAGATTCGAGACGCCGCCGGAGACATGCGCGCCGGGCAGGTTCTGCCGGATCCAGCGCGTCGCCTCGATGAAGTCGACGCCGTAATTGTTGTGCTCCTCGATGCCGGTCGCGATCGCGAAGATGTTCGGATCGAAGATGATGTCCTCGGGCGGTAAGCCGACGCGGCCCACCAGGATGTCGTAGGCGCGCTTGCAGATCTCGGTCTTGCGCGCGAACGTGTCAGCCTGGCCGGCCTCGTCGAACGCCATCACCACCACGGCCGCGCCGTGGCGGCGCGCGATCCGCGCCTCGTGGATGAACTTCTCCTCGCCTTCCTTCATCGAGATCGAGTTGACGACCGGCTTGCCCTGAACGCATTTCAGGCCGGCCTCGATCACCGAGAATTTCGAGGAGTCGACCATGACGGGGACGCGGGCGATGTCGGGCTCGGCGGCGACGAGGTTGAGGAAGGTCACCATCGCGGCTTCGGAGTCGAGCAGGCCCTCGTCCATGTTGACGTCGATGATCTGCGCGCCGTTCTCGACCTGGTCGCGCGCGACCTGCAGCGCGGCGGTGTAGTCGCCGGCGGTGATCAGCTTGCGGAAGCGGGCCGAGCCCGTGACGTTGGTGCGCTCGCCGACGTTCACGAACGGGATTGCGTCGGTCAGCATGAACGGCTCGAGGCCGGAGAGCCTTAAGCGAGGTTCGATCGCCGGCACGGTGCGCGGCTTGTGCGGGGCGACGCTGGCTGCGATCGCCGCGATATGGTCCGGCGTGGTGCCGCAGCAGCCGCCGACGATGTTGACGAGGCCGTCGCGGGCAAACTCGCCGATCAGGCGCGCCATGTATTCCGGCGTCTCGTCATACTGGCCGAACTCGTTGGGCAGGCCGGCATTGGGATAAGCGCAGACCAGCGTGTCGGCGACGCGGCCGATATCGGCGATATGCGCGCGCAGGTCCTCGGCGCCGAGCGCGCAGTTGAAGCCGATGGTGATGGGTTTTGCGTGCCGCACCGAGTTCCAGAACGCTTCCGGCATCTGCCCCGACAGCAGGCGGCCGGACTTGTCGGTGATGGTGCCCGACACCATCACGGGCACGTCGATGCCGAGTTCTTCGGTGATCTCGGCGATCGCATAGAGCGCCGCCTTGGCGTTGAGCGTGTCGAAGATGGTCTCGACCAGCAAGAGGTCGACGCCGCCGTCGATCAGCCCGCGGATCTGCTCGCCATAGGACTTGCGCAGATCGTCGAAGGTGACGGCGCGGTAGCCGGGATTGGAGACGTCCGGCGAGATCGAGGCGGTGCGGTTGGTGGGGCCGATGGCGCCGGCGACGAAGCGCGGCTTGCCGTCTTCGGCTTCGACGCGCCGTGCGGCATTGCCGGCGAGGCGGGCGCCTTCGCGCGCCATCTCGTGGACGATGTCGGTGAGGTCGTAATCGGCCTGCGCGATCGAGGTCGTGGAGAAGGTGTTGGTCGCGACGATGTCGGCGCCGGCGCGCAAATAGGCGGCGTGGATGTCCTCGATCGCCTGCGGCTGGGTCAGGATCAAGAGGTCGTTGTTGCCGCGCAGGTCGCGATGGAAATTCCTGAAGCGCTCGCCGCGGAAGGCGGCCTCGTCGAGCTGGAGATTCTGGATCATCGTGCCCATGGCGCCGTCGAGCACGAGAATGCGTTCGCGCGCGGCGTCGAGGAGGGCGGTTCGCTTGGAGGATACGGGTACGGTCATCTGATCTCACGCAGCCTTCTGGGCGGTCCTGGCGCGAATGCCGAGCAAATGGCTGATCGCGAATACGAGGTCGGCGCGGTTCATGGTGTAGAAGTGGAAGGTGTCGACGCCGTGCTTGGCGAGCTTCTGCACCTGGCCGGCCGCGACGGTCGCGGCCACCAGCTTGCGCGTCTCGGCATCGTCGTCGAGGCCGTCGAATTTCGCGGCGAACCAGTCCGGCACGGTGGTGCCGGCGCGGGTGACGAAATTGCGCGCCTGCTTGAAATTGTGCATGGGCATGATGCCCGGCACGATCGGGATGTCGATGCCGCGGGCGCGGACGCGGTCGCGGTAGCGGAAGTAGAGGTCGTTGTCGAAGAACACCTGGGTGATCGCGCGCGCCGCACCCGCATCGACCTTGGCCTTGAGCGTGTCGATGTCGGCGTCGAAGTCGCGCGCCTCGGGGTGCTTCTCGGGATAGGCCGACACGCTGACTTCGATGTCGCCGTGCCGCTTCTTGATTCCGGCGACGAGGTCGGCCGAGCTCTGGTAGCCGTCGGGATGGCTCGCATAGGGCGTGCCGATGCCGCCGACGGGATCACCGCGCAAGGCCACGATGTGGCGGACGCCGACCTCGTGATAGCGGTCGACGATCTCGTCGATCTCGCCGCGCGAGGCGCCGACGCAGGTCAGATGCGCGGCGGGCAGCAGCGCGGTCTCCTTCAGGATGCGCGCGATGGTCGAATGGGTGCGCTCTCGGGTCGAGCCGCCGGCGCCATAGGTCACCGAGACGAATTTCGGCTCGAGCGGGGCGAGCCGCTTGATGGTGTCCCAGAGATTACGCTCCATCTCCTCGGTCTTGGGCGGAAAGAACTCGAACGAGATCGCAGGCCGCTTCAGGTGCCCGTCGGCGGTCGCAGGCGTCGTCACGTCAGTCATGGCACCACTCGCTCCAATTTCCGCCGGCCGCGGGGTCTAGCTTGGGAGGGCCTAAGATAGGGCAAAGGCAGTTTGGCCGACAGCCCATCGATGATGGGAAATGGCCCACTGGAGCCTGTAAAATGTGAAATTCGATACCAGTCCGCCTTTGTTGTGGGAGGGCGATCGATTCGCATAACACACTGTATTATAAGAAATTTATTAGATTTAAATGCCTTCAAAATCTCAATCTGGCCGGTGGGCACGATGAAGTTACCGCGTTACGTAGGTAATCTGTCCCAACAGGCATCTTCCGCGACGACCCGCCCGTCCGTACCCTCTGACCTGCGCAGCCTGCCATTGCCGCCGCACGGCCCTTCGTTAGGGTAATGCGCCATGATCCCGCTCTCAGTCCTCGACCTCTCCGTAGTTACGACAGGCACCAAGCCCGCCGCGGCGCTGCGCAACAGCATCGACCTGGCGCGCCATGTCGACGGACTCGGCTATCTCCGCTACTGGCTCGCCGAGCATCACAACCTCGCTTCCGTCGCGAGTCCCGCGCCCGACGTCATGATCGGGCAGATCGCAGCGGTGACGAAGCACATCCGCGTCGGGTCCGGCGGCGTGATGCTGCCCAACCACGCGCCGCTGGTGGTGGCCGAGCGCTTCAAGATGCTGGAGGCGCTGTTTCCCGGCCGGATCGATCTCGGCCTCGGCCGCGCGCCGGGCACCGATGGTGCGACGGCCTACGCGTTGCGCAGCCGGCTCGATCGGCGCGAGGGCGACGATTTCCTGGAGCGCCTGCACGAGCTGATTCTGTGGGAGACCCGCGAATTCCCTGCAGGACACCCCTACAACAACGTCGTCGTGATGCCCGACGACACCAGGTTGCCGCCGATCTGGTTGCTCGGCTCCAGCGATTATTCCTCGGAACTGGCCGCTCAAGTCGGCATGGGCTTCGCCTTCGCCCATCATTTCGCCACCCACGACGCGATCGATGCGATGGTCCATTACCGCAATCGTTTTCAGCCCTCGGCCTGGCGTGCGAGTCCGCATGCCATTCTCGCGGTTGCCGTCATTGCGGCTGATACCGACGAGGAGGCGGAGAGGCTCGCCTCGTCCTTCGACCTCAACCGGTTGCGCCGTGACCGCGGTCAATATCTGCCGCTGCCGAGCGTCGAGGAGGCGATCGCCTATCCGTATACGGACGCCGAGCGCACCTCGATCCTGCGCAACCGCTCGCGCCTGTTCGTCGGCAGCCCCGCGACGGTGCAGAAGAAGCTTCAGCCGCTGATCTACACCAGCAAGCCGGACGAGCTGATGGTGATCACCGCTGTGTACGACCACGAGGCGCGCAAGAAATCGTATTCGCTGCTGGCGGAGGCGTTCGGATTGGTGAAGCAGGCGGAATAGTTACCGTTATTCCGGGGCGATGCATCGCATCGAACCCGGAATCTCGAGGTTCCGGGTTCGCGCTACGTGCGCCCCGGAACGACGCTATCAGTCCTGCGTCTCGCTGAACGTCGCGCGGAACGGATGTCCCGGATACACGCCGACGATGCGGAATTCGCGCGAGAAGAATTTAAGCTCCTCGATCGCGAAGGCGAGACCCTTGTCGTCGGGGTGGCCGTCGACGTCGGCATAGAACTGCGTGGCGAAGAAGTTGCCGTCGACCATGTAGCTCTCGAGCTTGGTCATGTTGACGCCGTTGGTCGCAAAGCCACCGAGCGCCTTGTAGAGTGCGGCCGGCAAATTGCGCACCCGGAACACAAAAGTGGTGACCAGCGGGCCCGCGCCTTGGGGCGCCCATTTCGGCTCGCGTGCCAGCACCACGAAGCGGGTGGTGTTGTGCGCCTCGTCCTCGATGTCCTCGGCGAGAATGTCGAGGCCGTAGATCTTTGCGGCGAGGCGCGATGCGATCGCGGCCACGGTCTTGTCCTTGCGCTCGGAGATGTCGCGGGCGCTGCCGGCGGTATCGGCGTGAACGATCGGCTTGATGCCCAGCTTGCGGATGATGCGCCGGCACTGGCCGAGCGCGTGCACATGGCTCTCGACGCTCTTGATGTCTTCGAGCCTGGTCCCCTTCACCGCCATCAGCTGGTGCCGGACCGGCAAGAACCATTCGCCGATGATGAAGAGGCCCGACGCCGGCAGCAAATGATGGATGTCGGCGACGCGGCCGGCGACCGAGTTCTCGATCGGGATCATGCCGAGCTCGGCTTCGCCCGACGAGATCGCCGACAGCGCATCCTCGAAGGTGGCGCAGGGCATCGGTTCGGCCTCGGGATAGGCCTCGACGATGGCGATGTGGGAATTTGCTCCGGGTTCGCCCTGGAATGCGATCTTCATCTTGCTCATGATCGGCCTTGTAACAGCGGCTCAGGATTTGGAAAGGATGCTGCGCGCAGTTTCGAGGTCCGCCGGCGTATCGACACCGCGGGGCACGGTATCGACGATGGTGAAATCGATGCGCATTCCGGCCTCGAGCGCCCGGAGCTGCTCGAGCTTCTCCTGCAATTCCAGCGGAGACGGCGGAAGCGAAACGTAGCGCTCCAGCGCGGCGCGGCGAAAGGCATAGAGGCCGATATGGTGGTAACGTGGTCCGTCGCCGGTCGGGGCGGTCGCGCGGGTGAAATAAAGTGCGCGCATCCGCCTGCCGCCAACCGAGGTTCCGATCGCCTTCACCACGCTTGGGGCGAGATCCTCTTCCTCGGTGTGGATCTGCGAGGCCAGCGTCGCGATGTCCACGGCCGGGTCTTGCAGCGGCGGCAGCACCTCGCGGATGTTGTCGATCGTAATGGTCGGAAAATCCCCCTGGACATTGACCACGATCTCGGCCTTGCCCTCGGTATCGAGCTTCTGCATGGCCTCGTGGATGCGGTCGGAGCCCGACGGGTGGTCGGAGCGGGTCATCACGGCCTCGCCGCCATGGGCGGTGACGACCGAGGCGATCTCGGGCGTGTCGGTGGCCACCGCGACCCGGCCGATGGCGGCGGCTTCGGCCCGGCGCAGCACATGCACGATCATCGGCAATCCCGCGATGTCGGCGAGCGGCTTGCCGGGCAGGCGGGTGGCGGCCATGCGGGCCGGGATCAGCACCAGGATGCGGGGATCGATCATTGGGTTCAAAGGTCTGGGGGCAAGAGCTTGGGAACGGGGCGTTTTCCGCGCCGAGAAATGGAGTGGGACGGGCTGAAAGCCGGCTCGCTTATACGGGTTGCCAGACCCCGGGCAAACCGATATCTCAATGGCAAAACTCGGGGAAACAATAAGGAATGTTTTGATTCTCCCGAGGCTCGTCCTGGCGGCCGCTTGGGCCGCTGTTTCCTTCTTGCGGTGGGGCCTGGCCGGAAATGGACTCTTTCGAACTCAACAAGATTCTCGGTGCCGTGCTCGGCACCTGTCTCTTTCTGCTGGTGACGAGCTTCACCGCGAGTGCGCTGTTCTCCCCCAAGATGCCGGAAAAGCCCGGCTTCGAGATCGCCGTGAAGGAAGATGCCGGCCACGGCAAGGAAGGCGCCGCTGCTGCCGCACCGTCCGAGCCGATCGAGAAGCTGCTCCAGACCGCCTCCGTCGAGAAGGGCGCGGCGGCCGCCAAGAAGTGCGGCGCCTGCCATACGTTCGAGAAAGGCGGCCCGAATCGGGTCGGTCCGAACCTCTATGGCGTCGTCGGCGAGCCAAAGGGCCAGGGCCGTGGTGGTTTCAACTTCTCGGCCGCCATGAAGGCCAAGGGTGGCGACTGGACGTTCGACGATCTCAACAAATTCATCGCCAATCCTAAGGGCTTCATTCCCGGCACCGCGATGGGCTTCGCCGGCATCCAGAAGGATTCCGAGCGCGCCGACGTCATTGCCTATCTGAATTCGCTGTCGGAACATCCGCAGCCGTTGCCAACGGCCTCCAAATAAGGCCGCCGGAACGCATCTTGGAATGAGCGGCCAGGCTGAAATGCCTGGCCGTTTGCTTATCCAGGCCTCGCGGCCAGTTTATCGGGGCGTTTGGCCGCATCCGATCGGCCGCCCGGCCTCCAAGATGAGGAAAAAGCAACACATATTCGGTCGAAACCTCGTCTATATTAGGAACTTAAAGGAGTAGCCTCCTTCAAGACAGGGATGTTGATTTGGCCATCACCCGACGCGATCTTCTGCTCACCGGCACTGCGGCCGCAGCGCTTCCCGTTTTCGGTTCCGTGGCGGGCGTTCCCGTCGTCGGCGCGGCCGAGGCGCAGTCTTCCAATGAATTGCCTTGGCGCCATGCGCTGTCCCTGTTCGGAAAGGTCAAGTACCCCGCCGACTTCAAGCGCTTCGACTACGTCAATCCGGACGCGCCCAAAGGCGGCGTCGCGCGCCAGATCGCTGTCGGCACATTCGACAATTTCAACATCGTCGTATCAGGTGTGAAGGGGCAGGTCGCCGGTGCCGTCGCCTTCATCTACGAATCCCTCACCACGCCCTCGCTTGACGAGGTCTCGACCGAATACGGCGCGCTGGCCGAAGCAGTCAGCCACCCGGACGATTTCTCCTTCGTCATTTATCGTTTGCGGCCGCAGGCGAAATGGCATGACGGCAAGTCCGTCACGCCGGAGGACGTGATCTTCTCGCTCGATTCCTTCAAGAAGCACCATCCGATGTATTCGGCGTACTACAGCCATGTCGTGAAGGCCGAGAAGGTCGGCGAGCGCGAGGTGAAGTTCGTATTCGACGCGCCGGGCAATCGCGAATTGCCGCAGATCGTAGGACAACTTACGGTCTTGCCGAAGCATTGGTGGGAGGGGACGGACGCGCAAGGCCGCAAGCGCGATGTCTCCGCCACCACGCTCGAAGTGCCGCTCGGTTCGGGGCCCTACAAGGTCAAGGAGTTCGTAGCAGGACGGTCGATCGCGCTGGAGCGCGTCAAGGATTATTGGGGCCGCGACCTCCCCGCCAATGTTGGCCGCAGCAATTTCGACGAGCTGCGCTACGAATATTTCCGAGACGCCACGGTCGCGATCGAGGCCTTCAAGGCCGATCAGGTCGATTGGCGCACCGAGAACAGCGCCAAGAGCTGGGCGACGGCCTACGACTTCCCGGCCGTGAGCGAAAAGCGCGTGATCCTAGAGGAATTCGTCAATCGCAGCTCGGGCGTGATGCAGGCCTTCGTGCCGAACCTGCGACGCGCCAAATTCAGCGACCCCCGCGTGCGTCGTGCGCTCAACTACGCCTTCGACTTCGAGGAGATGAACAAGCAGATCTTCTTTGGTCAGTACAAGCGTATCAGTAGCTATTTCGACGGCATCGAGGAGCTCATGGCGACTGGCTTGCCGCAGGGCAAGGAGCTCGAGATCCTCGAAACCGTCCGCGCCCAGGTCCCGCCCGAGGTCTTCACGACGCCCTACAGCAATCCGGTTGGCGGCAGCCCGGAGGCCGTCCGGGAGAATCTTCGCGAGGCGCTGCGTCTGTTCAAGGACGCCGGTTATGAGGTGCGCGACCGCAAGCTGATCGACGTCAAGACCGGCACCCAGTTCTCACTGGAGTTGCTGAACCAGGATCCGAGCTTCGAGCGGATCACGCTGTTCTACAAGCCGTCGCTGGAGCGGCTCGGCATTGCCGTCAGCGTGCGGACGGTCGATCCAACCCAGTACGAGAACAGGACCCGCGAGTGGGACTTCGATATCGTCACCAACTCATGGGGCGAGTCGCAGTCGCCGGGGAACGAGCAGCGCGAGTTCTGGTCGTCCAAGACGGCCGACATCGCCGGGTCGCGCAACATCGGCGGCATCAAGAATCCCGCGATCGACAAGTTGATCGAACGGGTGATCTACGCCACCGATCGCGACGATCTGGTGGCCGCAACCAAGGCGCTCGACCGCGTGCTGCTGTGGAATCACTACGTCGTGCCGCAGTGGACCTACAACAAGGTGCGCACGGCGCGCTGGGATCGCTTCGGCCGGCCGGCGGAATTGCCCAGATACGGTCAATCCGGCTTCCCGTTCATCTGGTGGTACGACGCAGACAAGGCGGCGCGGATCGCAAAGAAGTCGTGAAGGACATTCCCCGCATGACGCAGATGTCACGCCGCCATGTGCTTGCCTTGGGTGTTGGCGGCGCCCTCGGGGCGTCCATTGGTGCGCCGTTGCGCAGTGGGTGTGCATCGGAAGCGGGGACCGACGCGCACGGCATCTCTGCGTTCGGCGATCTCAAATATCCCGCCGATTTCCACCATTTCGACTACGTCAATCCGTCTGCGCCGAAGGGCGGCACGTTCTCGCTCATCCCATCGACGAGGTCGTATAACCAGTCCTACCAGACCTTCAACTCGCTCAACGCCTACATCCTGAAGGGCGACGGCGCGCAAGGCATGGACATGACGTTTTCGCCGCTGATGGTGCGCGGCAGCGACGAGCCGGACGCGATGTACGGACTTGCCGCAAAATCCGTGCAGATATCGCCGGACAGGCTGGTCTATCGCTTCACGATGCGGCCGGAGGCGAGATTCCACGACGGCACCAAGCTCACCGCCCACGACGCGGCGTTCTCGCTGACGACGTTGAAGGCCAAGGGCCACCCGCTGATCATCGTGCAGATGCGTGATTTCGTGAACGCGGAAGTGATCGACGACGCGACGCTCGTCGTCACCTTCGCCAAGGGACGCGCCCGCGACGTGCCGCTCTATGTCGCCGGACTGCCGATCTTCTCGAAGGCCTATTATGCGTCCCGGCCGTTCGATGAATCGACGCTGGATATTCCGCTCGGCTCGGGTCCGTACAAGGTCGGCAGGTTCGAGGTCAATCGCTACATCGAATTCGAGCGGGTCAAGGATTGGTGGGCCGCCGATCTGCCGGTTTGCCGCGGCAGCTACAATTTCGACGTCGTGCGCTACGAGTTCTATCGCGACCGCGACGTCGCCTTCGAAGGTTTCACCGGCAAGAGCTATCTCTATCGGGAAGAATTCACCTCGCGCATATGGGCAACGCGCTACGACTTTCCGGCCGCGAAGGATGGCCGGGTCAAGATGGAGGTCGTGCCCGATGACACTCCGTCCGGAGCGCAAGGCTGGTTCATCAACACGCGACGCGAGAAATTCAGGGATCCTCGCGTGCGCGAGGCCCTGATCAACGCTTTCGATTTCGAATGGACCAACAAGACCATCATGTACGGCGCCTATGCCCGTACGGTCTCGCCATTCCAGAACTCGGACCTCATGGCAGGCAATGCGCCGCCTTCGCCGGAAGAGCTGAAATTGCTGGAGCCGTTTCGTGGCCAGGTTCCGGAAGACGTTTTCACGGCACCATTCACGCCGCCGGTCACGGACGGCTCCGGACAAGACCGCACCCTGTTGCGCAAGGCACAGCAACTGTTGAACGAGGCCGGCGTGCCGATCAAGGACGGCAAGCGGATGCTGCCAAATGGCGAGGTGTTCAAGATCGAGTTCCTGTTGGACGAACCCTCCTTCCAGCCGCATCATGCGCCCTACATCAAGAACCTCGGGACGCTCGGTATCGAAGCGAACGTGCGCCTCGTCGATGCGGTTCAATACAGGGCGCGTCAGGACGACTTCGATTTCGACATGACGATCCAGCGCTTCAGCATGTCCGCGACGCCGGGCGACGCCATGCGCTCGTTCTTCTCCTCGCAGGTCGCGAACACCAAGGGCTCGTACAATCTCGCGGGCATCGCCAACCCGGCCATCGACGCCATGATCGAGAAGATCATGTCGGCTGACACCCGCGAAGAGCTAACCGTCGCTTGCCGCGCTTTCGATCGGCTGTTCCGCGCCGGCCGCTATTGGGTGCCGCAATGGTACAACAAGACGCACCGGCTGGCCTATTGGGACCAGTTCGGCCATCCGCAGAAGCTGCCGCGTTATGCCAACGGCGTCGGCGCGCCCGACATCTGGTGGCATGAACCCGCCAAGGCGGCCAAGCTCGAGCAGGCAAAATAGCCATGAGCGCCTATATCGCCCGCCGGATCCTCCTGATGATCCCGACGCTGCTGGGAATCCTCTTCGTGTCCTTCGTCGTCGTGCAGTTCGCGCCGGGCGGCCCGGTCGAGCGCGTGATAGCGCAGCTCTCGGGCGCCGACACCGGCGGGACCTCCCGCATTTCGGGTGGCAGCGATTTTGCGCAGCGCGCGCCGGGGCAGGTCGGTGCCGGGGGCGACGCCATCAACTCCAAATATCGCGGTGCGCAGGGGCTCGATCCTGATTTCATCAAGAAGCTGGAGGTGCAGTTCGGCTTCGACAAGCCGGCACCGGAACGCTTCGCGCTGATGGTTTGGAATTTCGCCCGTTTCGATTTCGGCAAGAGTTACTTTCGCGATGTCAGCGTGATCCAGCTCATCAAGGAGAAGCTGCCGGTCTCGATCTCCCTCGGGATCTGGCTGACGCTGATCACCTATCTGATCTCGATCCCCCTCGGCATCCGCAAGGCGATGAACGACGGTACGCGCCTCGACACCTGGACATCAACCGTCCTCGTGCTCGGCTATGCCATTCCCGGATTCCTCTTCGCCATTCTTCTGATCATCCTGTTCGCCGGCGGCTCCTTCTTCAACTGGTTTCCGCTGCGCGGGTTGACGTCAGACGGATGGTCGGAGTTTCCCTGGTACTGGAAGATCATCGACTATTTCTGGCACCTGACGCTGCCGCTGATCGCCATGGGCCTCGGCGCGTTCACCACCATGACGTTCCTGACCAAGAACTCGTTCCTTGACGAGATCCGCAAGCAATACGTCATGACGGCGCGCGCCAAGGGCTGCAGCGAGAACCGGGTGCTGTACGGCCATGTCTTCCGCAATGCGATGTTGATCGTGATCGCCGGCTTCCCCGGGACTTTCATCCACGCCTTCTTTTCAGGCTCGCTTCTGATCGAGACCATCTTCTCGCTGGACGGGCTGGGGCTGCTCAGCTTCGAGAGCGTGCTCAACCGCGACTATCCCGTCGTGTTCGGCACGCTCTACATCTTTTCGCTGGTCGGTCTCGTGATCAACCTGATCTCCGACCTGACCTATATGTGGATCGACCCCCGGATCGATTTCGAGGCGCGGGAGGTCTGATGACGGTTACCGCGCCGATGCCGGTCGAGACCATAGCGAAGTCGCCGCTCGGCGATGCCGTGCCGATCACGCGTAAGCCGTTCGCGCCTTCGCCGCTCAACAGGCGGCGCTGGCAGAACTTCAAGGCCAACCGCCGCGGCTACTGGTCGTTCTGGCTCTTCATCGGCCTGTTCGTGGTGTCGCTGTTCGCCGAGCTGATCGCCAACGATCGGCCCTTCCTGATCAAGTTCGACGGCCGGCTCTATTGGCCGGCCTTCGTGACCTATTCGGAAACGACCTTCGGTGGCGATTTCGAGACGGCGGCCGACTATCGCGATCCCTACTTGCAGAAGCTCATCAAGGACAAGAACGGCACAATCATCTGGCCCCTGATCCGCTATTCCTACGATACTCACAATCTCGACCTGCCGACGCCGGCGCCGTCGCCGCCAACCTGGATGTTGACGGAGAAGCAGTGCCAGCCGGTGGTGGAGAAGAAGGGACTGAAGAGCTGCCGCGACCTCGAATATAACTGGCTCGGCACCGACGATCAGGGTCGCGACGTGGTGGCGCGGCTGATCTACGGCTTCCGCATCTCGGTGCTGTTCGGACTTTGCCTCACGATCGTCTCGTCCGTCATCGGCATCGCGGCGGGGGCGGTGCAGGGCTATTTCGGCGGGCGGGTCGACCTCATCTTCCAGCGCTTCATCGAGATCTGGACGGCGATTCCTTCGCTCTATCTTCTCCTGATCCTGTCCTCGGTCCTCGTGCCCGGTTTCTTCGTGCTGCTCGGCATCCTGCTGCTGTTTTCCTGGGTCTCGCTGGTCGGTCTGGTGCGGGCCGAGTTCCTGCGCGGGCGCAACTTCGAATATATCCAGGCGGCGCGGGCGCTCGGCGTCTCCAACCCGGTCATCATGTTCCGCCACCTGCTGCCGAACGCGATGGTCGCGACCATGACGTTCCTGCCCTTCATCGTGTCGAGCTCGGTGATGACGTTGACGGCGCTCGATTTCCTGGGCTTCGGCCTGCCGCCGGGATCGCCTTCGCTCGGCGAATTGCTGTCGCAGGCCAAGTCCAATGTGCAGGCGCCCTGGCTTGGCTTCTCCGGCTTCTTCTCGGTTGCGATCATGCTGTCGCTCCTGATCTTCATCGGCGAGGCCGTGCGCGACGCCTTCGATCCGCGCAAGACGTTCAGGTAAGGCCATGGACGCAATCAACCAGCCCCTGCTCAGCGTGCGTGACCTTTCGGTGGCCTTCCACCAGGGCGGCGCCACCACGCTCGCGGTCGACAAGGTCTCGTTCCAGATCAAGCGCGGCGAATGCGTGGCGCTGGTCGGCGAATCCGGCTCCGGCAAGTCGGTCAGCGCGCTCTCGATCCTGAAGCTGTTGCCCTATCCGAACGCGTCGCACCCCTCGGGCAGCATCCGCTTCAAGGGGCAGGAACTGATCGACCGGTCCGAGCAGAAGATGCGCGAGATCCGCGGCAGCGACATCTCCATCATCTTCCAGGAGCCGATGACCTCGCTCAATCCGCTGCACACGATCGAGGCGCAGATCGGCGAGATCATCCAGCTGCACAATCCGACCAGCAATGCGCAGGCGCGCAAGCGGACGCTGGAGTTGCTGACCCAGGTCGGCATCCCCGAGCCCGAGACGCGGCTGAAGAGCTATCCGCACCAGCTCTCCGGCGGCCAGCGCCAGCGCGTGATGATCGCGATGGCGCTTGCCAACGAGCCGGACCTTCTGATCGCGGACGAGCCGACGACGGCGCTCGACGTCACCGTGCAGGCGCAGATCCTGGCGCTGCTCGCCGAGATCCGTTCGCGGCTCGGCATGAGCCTGCTGTTCATTACCCACGATCTCGGCATCGTCCGCCGCATCGCCGACACCGTCTGCGTCATGAAGGGGGGCGTGGTCGTCGAGCAGGGACCGGTCGAGCAGGTCTTCAAAACCCCGAAACATCCCTATACGCGCGACCTGCTCGCGGCGGAGCCGAAGCCCGATCCGGCGCCGCCGCAGCCGGATGCGCCGGTGGTGATGTCGGCCGATGATCTCAAAGTCTGGTTTCCAATCAAGCGCGGCCTGATGCGCAAGACGGTCGGCCACATCAAGGCGGTCGATGGCGTCAGCGTCGCCGTGCGCAAGGGCGAGACGCTCGGGGTCGTCGGCGAATCAGGCTCGGGCAAGACCACGCTGGGTCTCGCCCTGCTGCGGCTGATCTCCTCGAACGGGCGCATCGTGTTCCTGGGAAAGGACATCCAGGGCCTGCGCTTCAAGGAGATGCGGCCCTTCCGGCGCGACATGCAGATCGTGTTCCAGGATCCATTCGGCTCGCTCAGCCCGCGCATGTCGGTGGCCGACATCATCGCCGAAGGTCTTTCCGTGCATCAGCCGAAGCTGTCGCGCGAGGAGCGCGAGGCGCGCGTCGTCAAGGCGCTGGAGGATGTCGGGCTCAATCCGGAGACGCGTTTCCGCTATCCGCATGAATTCTCCGGCGGCCAGCGCCAGCGCATCAGCATCGCGCGCGCGGTGGTGCTGGAGCCGGATTTCGTCGTGCTGGACGAGCCGACCAGCGCGCTCGACATGCTGTTCCAGGCGCAGATGGTCGACCTCTTGCGCGAGCTCCAGCGCAAGCGCGATCTCACCTACATGTTCATCTCGCACGATCTGCGCGTCGTCGCCTCGCTCGCCAGCCATCTCATCGTGATGCGCGGCGGCAAGGTGGTCGAGGAAGGCCAGGCCGCCGAGCTGTTCAAGAATCCGAAGACGGATTACACGCGCGCGCTGTTCGCGGCCGCGTTCCGGCTGGAGACGGCCGGGAATGGCTCGGTCGCGACGTAGCATTCGTCATTCTTGAAACTGCGACCTGTCCGTCGAGGGGCGAAGGCGAAATCCTCGGGAGGATTTGAGACGCCGCCTCAGCGTCGCCTCAAATCCTGCCACGGATGAAGGTCCGTATTCGCGGCGTTACCTGCAGAGATGACGGCGACGGTCTCGACCGATGTAGGTGCCCGTTGCCGGATCGTAGGATCGGTAGCGCTCCGCGCAAGCACGTGAGGCGGCGCCGTCAATGCGAGCCAGGGCGTTGTCCACGCTCCGCGAAGGAGCCGCGCCATCCGGCAACTCGAGGCCTATCCGACCTGCCGGCGTCAGTGTGCCATTCAGGTTGCGATTGGGGTACTCGGCCTCGTACGTATCCGGATGGCTGCTTGCAAAGCCAGACTGCGCGTAGGCGGTGCTTAAGGTCAGGCTCGACAGCAAGGCCGCGGCAGCGAGAATCTTCAGTCCAGTCATAGTCGATCTCCATCACCAGCCGGCGCGTCGTGCAGCCGGCGCGGTGAGATGTGGATCGACATGGTGCGGTCAACAAGCTCGTTGTGAGCCATATTTGCTGCCCGGCCCAATGCCGTCGTTCAAACCCGGAAAGCGTCGTGTGCTTGTGGAACGAGAGGCAGTAGTCGAGGGAGGCCCGCTAAAGCGCGATGCGACTAGGATGGATCGTCATCGCGCTTTAGGCCTGTTGTTTAAGCATGATCTTTCGGAAAACCGCTGCGCACTTTTCCGGATCATGCTTTAGAGTCGCTTGATCGCGGTGACCTCGCTGCCGGCCTGCCTGATCCGCGCAATCGCGGGCTCGATCGGCTCGACCACGGTCGCCATGTGATATGCATTGGCGTGAACCATGGTACTGGCATCCCGGACGATGGCGACATGGCCCTTCCAGAAGATCAGATCGCCGCGTAGCAGGCTGCCTCGCTCATGAGGCTCCAGCGTGCGGCCGAGTCCGGCCAGCTGCATGTCGCTGTCGCGCGGGCAGCCGATGCCTGCGGCGGTCAGCGAGATCTGCACGAGGCCCGAGCAGTCGATGCCGAGGCTGCTCTTGCCGCCCCACAGGTAGGGCGTGCCGACGAAGCGCTCGGCCACCGACACGAAATCTGCCTCGCGATGATCGAGCGAGACGAGATGCGTCCCCGGCAAAAATCTCCCGTCGCGCGTCACGGCGAAAGAGCCGTCCTCGCGCGCCACGGCAATCTTCGAGCCCATCACGAGCGTCTCTGCCGGCGGCAGCTTGATCGAGGGACCGGGGAACGCGAACGTTCGCAGCGCGCCCACCTTGTGCGTCGGCGCGGCCGTCGGTTTCACGAGCGCCGCGTCGGGAAGCCAGCCGACATAGCCGTCGCCATTGAGCTGGCCCCAGGCCCACCCCTCGCCGTTGCGGTCGTAGACCGTGACGTGCTCGCCGCGCAGCGCTTCCGTCATCAGCATGGCGTCCGAGGACGGCTGCTCGCGCACCGGTGCGATCGCCTCGACCACCTCGAATTCCTCCCCGGTGACGAAGCGATCCGCCTCGACCTTGCCTTCGAGATATTTCGCGGCGATATCGCCCCGCGCCGGCGTCAGCCGTGGATCATGTTTGGGATCATGCATAGCGCTCGCTCAGCAATGTGTAGAGGGCGCGAGCGGCCTGGCACTCGCCGCCTTCGGGCCGCGCCGGCTTCGCCGACGGCGTCCAGCCGTAGATGTCGACATGCAGCCAGCTCGCGGCGTGCTCGACGAAGCGTTGCAGGAACAGCGCGCAAGTGATCGAGCCGGCGAAGCCGCCGGACGGCGCATTGGTGATGGTGGCCGTCTTGGAGTCCAGCCAGGCGTCGTAGGGCGGCCACAGCGGCATGCGCCACAACGGATCGTTCTCCTTCGCCGCGCAGCGCGCGACGTCGGCGGCCAGCGCCTCATCATTGGTGTAGAAGGGCGGCAAATCCGGCCCCAGCGCAACGCGGGCCGCGCCCGTCAGCGTGCCCAGATCGATCAGCAGATCGGGCTTCTCCTCGTCTGCCAGCGCCAGCGCGTCGGCGAGGACGAGCCGGCCTTCCGCGTCGGTATTGCCGATCTCGACTGTGATGCCCTTGCGCGAGGTGAAGATGTCGAGCGGGCGGAAGGCATTGCCGGCGACCGCGTTCTCCACGGCCGGGATCAGCACGCGCAGCCGCACCTTCAGCTTCGCGTCCATCACCATGCGCGCGAGCGCCAGCACGTTGGCGGCGCCGCCCATGTCCTTCTTCATGATCAGCATGCCGCTCGACGGCTTCAGGTCCAGCCCGCCGGTGTCGAAACACACGCCCTTGCCGACCAGCGTCACCTTTGGATGATCAGGATCGCCCCAGCCGATGTCGATCAGCTGCGGCGGACGGCTGGAGGCCATCCCGACGGCATGGATCAGCGGGAAATTCGTCCTCAGATCGTCGCCGACGGTGCAGGCGAAGCTCGCGCCGAACTCGGTTGCGAGCGCTTGCGCGGCTGCGGCGAGTTCCGCCGGGCCCATGTCGTTGGACGGCGTGTTGATGAGGTCGCGCGCCAGCATTGCGGCATCGGCGATCCGCTCGATCTCGGCTGCGTCGACACCGTCAGGCGGCACCAGCCGGACCTCCGGGCGATCGGCCTTGCGGTAGCGGGCGAAGCGGTAACACCCCAGTGCGAAGGCGAGCGCCGCCAGCCGGGGATCGTGCGGCGCGTTGGCAAAGCGATAGGTTCCCGGCGGCAACAGGCCGGGCAGGGCCCCGGGTCGGAACAGGTCGCGCGATCTTGCACCCTCATCCTCGAGGCCGAACAGCACCTGAGCAATCGTTCCGTCCGGCGCGGGGAGTGCCAGATAGCCGCCCGGCTTTGCGGCAAAGGCGCTCGCGGCGGCGAACTGGCGCTGCGCCGGGGGCAGCGTCTCGGCAATCTGATCCCAGCTCGGCTTGGTGACGAAAGTGATCGGGATGGCGGTGGGCGACGTCTCGAAGACAGAGGGCATTGGCGGGTCCGGATCGTCAGATCAAGCGGGGTCATGCGAGCTGACGAGACTTCGCAGAGTTTCGGCGCCGCTGCAATCGGCATTGCCGCCACCGGTCAGCGAACTGCGCCGCGCCGCAAGCCCATGCTAAGTTCGCGGGGCGGCCGCCGGATGTGGAGATCGGAGGCGACCGACCAGGAAGCGCGGGGAGGAAATGTGATGGAATTTGTGTGGAGCGTGGTCACATTCGTCGGCCAGGCCGTCGAGGCGATTTTTGGCTATATCGAACATCACCATTGGATCTTCGCGTTCCTTGCCGGCGGCTGCGTCTTCTATCTCCACGACCGCTCCGTCCACGCGCGGTTCGATGCGCTCGACAAGCGCATCGACGAAATCCGCCGGCGGCTCGCCATCGAATATTGACCGGGTGAGAGGACGCCGTCCTCGGGGCGTATCTCGCGCCGAGAGCTACGGTTTGGATGGGGACGGCCTCACGCCTTTACGAGCGTTGCGATCGTGATGCCGCCGCGAGAGGCCAGAGGACGTCGTTAACCGGCCGTTAGGGTTAACATTCTATTGCTGGCGCGTTCGGCTCGATAAGCGGTTCCAGAATCAAGGCCTCATGCGTCAACGGATCAGTCCAGCCCGGCTTCTTGCCTCGACGTCGCTGATCGCAGCGGTGGCCATGGGCCTCGGCGGCTGCACGGCCATGTCGAAACTCTCCGACGTGACGGGCTCGGTCGGCCCCCGGGCGGAGTCGGCTTCAGCCGACCGCGCGTCCACCGATCCGGCGCGGGCCGTCGACGCCTATGGCCAGCGCTACCGCGCCAATCCCAAGGATGCCGACGCCGCACTCGCCTACGGACAGGCCTTGCGCGCCAACGGCCAGCGCGCCCAGGCCGCCGCCGTGCTCGAGCAGGCGACCATCGCCAATCCCGGCAACAAGGCACTGCTCGCCCAATACGGCCGCGCACTCGCCGACAACGGCAATTTCCAGCAGGCTTACGACGTCCTGTCGAAGGCGCACTCGCCCGACAATCCGGACTGGCGCCTGCTTTCGGTGCAGGGCACGGCGCTGGACCAGATGGGCCGTCATGAGGAGGCGCGATCCTACTACGCGAGCGCGCTCAAGATCGCACCGGGTGATCCCGGCGTGCTCTCCAATCTCGGCCTGTCCTACATGTTGTCGAGAGAGCTGCCGAAAGCCGAAGAGGCGCTGCGGCAGGCCTATGCCTCGCCGCGTGCGAGCGCGCGGGTGCGGCAGAACCTCGCCCTGGTCGTCGGTCTCCAGGGCCGCTTCGCGGAAGCGGAGACCATCGTGAAGGCGGACCTGCCACCGGACCAGGCCGCCGCCAATGTGGCCTATCTCAAGGACATGCTCAGCCGCAGCGATGCCCCGCACGGTGCACCGAAGCGGACGCCGGTTGCTTCGCTCAGCCAGCCCGACTGATCAGATCCGATCGCCCGATCTCAGCCTGAGCGACGAACCGCGCGGTCCGCTCTCGCTCAGTGCAACTCCGTGACCTTGATGGCGGTCGGCCCGAGAATGACCACGAACAGCACCGGCAGGAAGAACAGGATCATCGGCACCGTCAGCTTCGGCGGCAGGGCGGCGGCCTTCTTCTCGGCCTCGTTCATGCGCATGTCGCGGTTCTCCTGCGCCATGACGCGCAGGGAGTGGCCGAGCGGGGTGCCGTAGCGCTCCGCCTGCTGAAGCGCGAGACACACCGACTTGACGCCCTCGAGCCCGGTGCGCCGTGCGAGGTTCTCATAGGCGACCTTGCGATCCTGCAGATAGGACAGTTCGGCCGTGGTCAGGGTGAACTCCTCCGAGAGCGCGATCGACTGGCCCACGATTTCTGTCGCGACCTTCCGGAACGCCATCTCGACCGACATGCCGGATTCGATGCAGATCAGGAGCAAGTCGAGCGCGTCGGGAAATGCACGCTTGATCGAGAGCTGGCGCTTGGCGATCGCATTCCTGAGGAACAGCATCGGCGCCTGAAGGCCGAGATAGGCAGCGCCGATGCAGATGCCGATCTTGACCGGCAGCGCCTGTTCCATGCGCGCGATCACGAAGACGTAGAGGGCCGAGCCGATGAAGAGCGCGATCGGGGCGACCATGCGGGCAAACAGGAAGGTGATGTAGGGCGCCTGGCCGCGGTAACCTGCCATGATGAGCTTGTCCCGCGCAGCTTCCTGCGCGAGCCATTTGGTGAGGTTGAAGTCCTCGACCACCTTGGAAACGAGCTGCTTCGGGGTCTGGCGCAGCGAGACTTTTTCGCTCTTGTGAAGACGCTCACGCTCGCGCTGCCGGATGCGCTCGCGCTCGCTCGCCACCGCCTTCATGCGCTTGGAGAGACCCTCGCCGGCGAACAACGGCATCACCAGCGTATACACGGTTGCGCTGGCGGCGACGGCCGCGAGCAGCATGGTCATGAAACGGACGTCGTGCAGTTTCGAGACGAGGAATTCGACCATACGGCACCGTCAGAAATCGAAGTTGATCATCTTCTTCATCACCATGATGCCGATCGACATCCAGACGACGCAGCCGACCAGCATCAGCTGCCCGGTAGGATGAGTCCAAAGCACCGAGATGTATTGCGGCGTCGTGAGATAGACGAGGAACATCACGATCGGCGGCAGCGAGCCGATGATGCCGGCCGAGGCCTTGGCTTCCATCGACATCGCCTGGATCTTCTCCCGCATCTTCTTGCGGTCGCGCAGCACCTTGGAGAGGTTTCCGAGCGCTTCGGAGAGGTTGCCGCCCGACTTCTGTTGGATAGACACCACGATGCCGAAGAAATTGGCCTCCGGCAGCGGCATGCGCTCGTAGAGCCGCGCGCAGGCCTCGCCCAGCGGCATGCCGATCGCCTGCGTCTCGATGATAGCCAGGAATTCGCTGCGCAGCGGTTCGGGAGAATCGGCGGCGACGACCTTGATCGATTCGAACAGCGGCAGGCCCGCCTTGATGCCGCGAACGATCACGTCGACCGCGTCGGGCAGCGCAGCCAGGAACTTGGCCTCGCGACGCTTCTTCAGGAAGCTGAGCGCCCAGCGCGGCAGGCCGAAGCCGCCGGCAAAGGCGAGCCCGGCGGCGCCGATCATGCCGCCGCCGCCGAACAGTGCGACCGCGAAGAACACGCCCGCCACGACGGCGGACGCGATCCAGAATTTTTGCGGCGTCCAGTCAAGCCCCGCCTGCGACAGGCGGACGCTGAGCGGAGCACTCTTCTCCTGGGCGCGCCGCGCCTCGAGGTCCTTGAGCGTGGTCTCGACCTGCTCGCGGCGCGAGCGCTGGGTCTTCTCGGCCTGGCGGGCCGTCGGCGCCTCGGCGCGCGCAACCGATGCGCGCCGGCTTTCCGCCTTTCGCTCCCCGGACAGCAACGGATAGAGGAAGACCCAGGCGATGCCACCGACGGCTGCGGTGGCGAGGAAGGCGAGGGCGAGGACCTGCATGTTCATGGCGGCGTTGACCTGCTCACGTCTTCGGGGCGACTTCCGCTGCGTCGAGCGCAGCGGCAAGGCGCTTCTCCTCGCCGTAATAGCGGGCGCGTTCCCAGAACTTCGGACGGCCGATGCCGGTCGAGCGGTGCCGGCCGATGATCTTGCCGTTGGCGTCCTCTCCGACCATGTCGTAGAGGAAGATGTCCTGGGTGATGATGGTGTCACCTTCCATGCCCATCACCTCGGTAATGTGGGTGATGCGGCGTGAACCGTCGCGCAGGCGTGCGGCCTGGATGATGACGTCGATCGAGGCGCAGATCATCTCGCGGATGGTTCGCGAGGGCAGGGAGAAGCCGCCCATCGTGATCATGGATTCGCAGCGCGACAGCGCTTCGCGAGGGTTGTTGGCGTGCAGCGTGCCCATCGAGCCGTCATGGCCGGTGTTCATGGCCTGGAGCAGGTCGAAGGCTTCGGGGCCGCGAACCTCGCCGACGATGATGCGTTCGGGCCGCATGCGCAGGCAGTTGCGCACCAGTTCGCGCATGGTGACCTGGCCCTCGCCCTCGATATTGGGGGGGCGGGTTTCCAGCCGCACCACGTGGGGCTGCTGGAGCTGGAGCTCGGCGGCGTCCTCGCAGGTGATGACGCGCTCGTCGTGCTCGATGTAATTGGTGAGGCAGTTCAGCAGCGTGGTCTTGCCCGAGCCGGTACCGCCGGAGATCAGCACGTTGCACCGGACGCGGCCGATGATCTGGAGGATCTCGGCGCCCTCCGGCGTGATCGCGCCGAACTTGACGAGCTGATCCAGCGTCAGCTTGTCCTTCCTGAATTTGCGGATGGTGAGCGTGGGGCCGTCGATGGACAGCGGCGGCACGATGGCGTTGACGCGGGAGCCGTCGGCGAGGCGCGCGTCGCAGATCGGCGAGGATTCGTCGACGCGCCGGCCGACCTGGCTGACGATGCGCTGGCAGATGTTGAGAAGCTGCTGGTTGTCGCGAAAGCGGATCCCGGTGCGCTGGATCTTGCCGCCGACCTCGATGTAGACGGTATTGGCACCATTGACCATGATGTCGGCGATGTCGTCACGCGACAACAGCGGTTCGAGCGGGCCGTAGCCGAGGACGTCGTTGCAGATGTCGTCGAGCAGCTCTTCCTGCTCGGCGATCGACATCACGATGTTCTTGATCGCGATGATCTCGTTGACGATATCGCGGATTTCCTCGCGCGCGGACTCCGAATCGAGCTTGGCGAGCTGGGCGAGGTCGATCGCCTCGATCAGAGCGCCGAAGATGGTCGCCTTGACCTCGTAGTAGTTGTCCGAACGCCGGCTCTCCATGGCCGGAGGCGGCGCGACCTTGGCAGGGGCAAGCGGCGGCGAGGCGACGGCCGGCGGAGTTGGGGCGCGCGACATCGTCGGCGCCGGAGCCGGGGCAGGCTCATGCGATACGACGCCGGGCTTGGGCGCCCGAAGGTCGGTGTCTGTTCCGCTACGCTTACCGAACACTTAACAGCTCCATGCGGCGGCTTATCTTCCCCGCAACTTCTCAATCAGAGGTGAAAACAGGGACGACTTTTGTTTCTTGGTCTCGCTGCGGCCGGTCAGGCGTTGGGCGATCTGCAGGAACATCTCGATCGACTTGTGGTTGGTGGAGATCTCCGCGATCATCTGGCCGTTGTTGGCCGCCGAGCCGAAGATCTGCGGCTCGAACGGGATCGAGACGACCGGCTGGCTCTCGATCGCCTTGGCGAACTCCGTGGCGGCGATTTCGGGCCGTTTCGGCACGCCGACCTGGTTGAGGCAGTAGAGCGGCGGCCGGTCGTTGGGCCGCGCGGCCTTCAACAGATCGAACAGGTTCTTGGTATTGCGCAGGTTGGCGAGGTCGGGCGCGGCCACGATCAGGATATCGTCCGCTCCGATCAAGGCGCGCTTGGTCCAGCCCGCCCATTGATGCGGAACGTCGAGCACGATGCAGGGCATGGTGGAGCGCAGCGTGTCGAACACGGCGTCGAAAGCGTCGGTGCCGAAATCATAGACCCGGTCGAGCGTCGCAGGCGCCGCCAGCAGGCTGAGATGGTCGGTGCATTTCGACAGCAGGCGGTCGATGAAGGCGGTGTCGACGCGGTCGGGCGAGAACACGGCGTCGGCGATGCCCTGCGGCGGATCCTGGTTGTAGTCGAGCCCGGCGGTCCCGAAGGCGAGGTCGAGATCGGCGACGACGGCGTCCATCGCGAGGTCGCGCGCGATCGCCCAGGCGACATTGTGGGAGATGGTGGAAGCCCCGACGCCACCCTTGGCGCCGACCACGGCGATGATGCGGCCGACCGCCTTGGCTTCCGGCGCCGAGAACAGGTTGCAGATCGAGCGCACGACGTCGATCGCGCCGACCGGCGCGAGCACGTAGTCGCTGACGCCGCGGCGCACCAGCTCGCGATAGAGCGTGACGTCGTTGATGCGGCCGATCACGACCACGCGGGTGCCGGCGTCGCAGACCGTGGCGAGCTGGTCGAGCCCGCTCAACAGATCGCTGCGGCCGTCGCTCTCGAGCACGATCACGTTCGGCGTGGGAGCCGAGCGATAGGCTTCGATCGCGGCCGCCATGCCGCCCATCTGGATCTTCAGGTGTGCCTTGCCGAGACGGCGATCTTCGCCGGCGGCCTGTACCGCGGCGGCAGTCTCCACGGTTTCGCAGAAGGCCTGGACCGAGACGCGCGGCGCAGGCGCAATATGCTCCTCCATCGGCGGAGGAGCGGCTTGCGACTGCTCTTCTTGTGTCTGGCGCGCGTAGCTGATCATCTGCCGGTTTCGCTGAGTTTGGCCTTGTCGGCCTCGGGATAGGTCGTCGCCGTCGAGAGCCCTTTGCGATATTTCTCGAGACCGGTGATGCGCCGCGGCGTGTATGACGGAGTTTCGGGCCGCGGCTGCTCAAGATCCGACGGATTGTCGACCATGGCCGCGAGGTTGCGCTGATAGGCGCAGCCGTAATTGTAGTAGTCCTTGTTCTCGAACCAGCGCTTGTTCTTCATCGAGGGGCCGATGTCCTCGGGCCACAGGCCGCAGGGACCGGCGACCGCCGCGATCCTGGAATAGGTGAGCCGGATCGGCGGCAGGAAACGCTTGTCCTCCGGCCGGTAGGGGTGAACGCTGACGCCGCGCGGAGGAACGCCTGCCGCCGCCAGCATCGCCTGGATCTCTCGCATCGTATCCGCGATCGGACGAGCGTTGGGCGTCTGGGACGGTACGTCGATGCGAATGGCGCCGGTGCCTTCGTGCAACCATGCCGATGCGACCCCCATCACGTCGGCGCGTTGGGCGGCGGTCAGTCCACCGCGGGCATGGCCGACGAAGACGACGATCGAGCGATTTTGCTCCTCGATCGCGATCGGATGGCGCTGCTTGTAATCGTCGGGAATGGAGGCCGTGGCGACCTCGTCGTGTTGGCAGCCGCCGAGCGCGAGCGCCATGCCGACGAGCGCGCCACCGAGGCGGATGGCGCGTTTGCGAAGCTGGGGTGGTCTCGTGATCATCGTGAAGTCCCCGTTCCGCCTCAGTCGGTGATGAAGCCGTAGGTGCCGCGGTAGCTCTTGGCCGGCTCGGCCCGTCCGGGCACGCCGTAGAGCCGGTTGACATTGCCGATCAGCTGGGCCTGCGGATCCGCCGGCGGAGCGAAGCCGTCATCCGGCCGCGACAGGTCCTTCGGCGCCACCGCGCGAACGACGTAGGGCGTCACGATCACGACCAGTTCGGTCGCGTTGTTGACGAAGTCGCGGCTGCGGAACAGCGTGCCCAGGATCGGGAGTTGCATCAGTCCCGGCAATCCGCTGATCGCCTGCTTGGTCTGCTGCTGGATCAGGCCGGCCATCGCCATCGCGCCGCCGGAGGGAATTTCCAGCGAGGTCTCCGCGCGGCGGGTTCTGATCGAAGGCACCGTCAGCGAGTTCACCGTGGTCGAGGTCACCGCCTGCGACAGCGTGATCGAATTCTCGTTCGACAGCTCCGATACTTCCGTCATCACCCGCAGGCTGATCTTGCCTTCACTCAGCACCACGGGCGTGAAGTTCAGCGAGATGCCGAACTTCTTGAAGTTGATCTGGGTTGTACAGACATGAGTGACGGGATCGCACGCATAGCCTGACGGCACAGGGAATTCACCGCCGGCGATGAACGTCGCCGATTCACCGGAGATCGCGGTCAGGTTCGGTTCGGCCAGCGTGCGGATCACGCCGGCGGTTTCCATCGCACGCAGGGTGGCCTGCACGGATGGCGTCGCGCCGAACTTCGTGGTCAGGTTGTTGCCGTCGACAAGGTTGCGGCCATAGGCCGTGAACGGATTCGAATTGGTGAAGCTCACCACGGAGGTGCCGTAGTTGAGGTTGGCGGAGAGGTCGATGCCGAGCTGCTTGACGATGCTGCGCTGGACCTCGGCCACCGTCACCTTGAGCATGATCTGGTCGCGGCCGCGCACCACGATCGAGTTCACCACCTTGTCGGGGCCGCCGGCCAGGCGCGCGGCGAGCTCGTTGGCCTGTTGCGCTTCCATCGGGTTGGCAGCCGTTCCGGTTAGGACGATGCCGTCGCCGAGACCATCGACCTGGATGTCTGAATTGGGCAGGATCTGCTTCAGCGCGGCCCGCACGCCGTTGAGGTCGCGCTTGACTGCGATGTCATAGGCCGCAATCTGCTGGCCGGCGGAATCGAAGAACACGATGTTGGTCTGGCCGACCGCCGCGCCGATGATGTAGGCGCGCTGCGCCGAGCGGACCACCGCATTGGCGATCTTGGGATCGGCGACGAGCACGTCCTTGATGTCGCGCGGCAGGTCGATCACGATGGACTTGCCGATGCCGAGCGAGAGGAAGCGTGCGTTGATCTGGCCGTCCGCCGCGGCCGGCGCCACGGGGCGGTAGTCGGCAGCGATCACCGGGTTGAACGCCAGCGCGAAGGCGGCCGAAAACGACAGGGCGCGGACCAGTGAGGTCCGTATCGTCGCCGAGTCTGCCCTGCATTTCATATCGACTGTCTTCATCGTGCCTTAGCCGTCTGACTTGGAATGCCGTAGCGAATGATCGAAATGCCGTCTCGCTTCTGTGTGGAGTCGTCGAGCGTGATTTCGCTCAGCTTGACGTCGGCGATACTGCGCAGCGCCAGCGACAGCGTGCCGCTCTGCCGTGCCGCGGAGAGCGTTGCGGTCTGCGCTGGATTGAGCTCGAGGGTGACGGTCTTGCCGATCACCGCGTTCTGGCCGTCCTTCTCCTTGGGCGCCTGGTCGATGGCCAGGACGCGGATGTTGGCCAGGATGATCTCGGAGGTGACGAGGTCGGGGGCGCCGCTGCTCTCGTCCGGGTTCTTCAACCGGCGCGTGAGAAGCACGTCGACGCGATCGTTGGGCAGGATGAAGCCGCCCGCGCCGGTCTCCGGCGAGATCTCGGTCGAGATCGCCCGCATGCCGGTGGGCAGGATCGCCGCCATGAAGCCGGAGCCTTCCGCCTTGACCAGCTTCTGGTCGCGGATCGGCTCACCCTGAATGAAGGGCGCGCGCGCGATCGAGCCGGCCACCTGGGTCGCGCCGTCGGGGCGCTCGTTGCGTCGGATGAAGCTGGCGCTGGCGGTCGCGGCCGGCCAGGTCTGCCATTGCACGTCTTCCGGCTTCACGGTCTGGCCGAGGCCGATGTCGTTCTTGGCGACGAGGACGTCAACGGTCGGCAGTTGCGCGACCGGAAGCGGAGGCGGCGCAGAATTGTCGGTGCCGCTCGCCAGGTACGCGGCGACGCCGCCGGCGCAGATGGCGACCGCCAGGACGACAATGCGTGCCCTATTCATACGCTTCACTTTCCAACAATACGCCGCGACGCTGCCGCCGCCGTGATCGGCAGTTGACCAGCTATTCGTCAAAGCATGGTTAATGAGGCGTATCTAAATCGCCTTAACGCCGGGTTACCCAGTGCGTTCAGCGCAGTGCGAGGTGAGTGAGGTCGATCGCCTTCACCCATTCCGTCTCCGGGTAGACCATCAACGCGCTCAGGGCGAGCGCGATGCCGTAGGGAATGCCGCTCTCCTTGGCGTGCAGCCGTGCGAGCCAGGCCTGACCCGCCAGCCCGTAGGGCAGCGGCCATTGCCGGAACTGGAGCAGCAGCAGCGTCAGCGCGCCGCCGAACAGCGAGGCGTAGAGCAGGAAGTTCATCAGCTGCGCGAAGCCGAACCAGAGCGCGACGGAAGCCGCGACCTTGGCGTCGCCGCCGCCCACCCAGCCCATCGCGAAGCAGGTGAAGGCCACGACCAGGACGAGCGCGCCGGCGCCGACATGACTCATGATGTCGTAAGGTGCCATGCCACCGGCAAGGGCGAGCACGAAGAAGCCTGCGACCAGCGCCAGCGACACACGGTTCGAGATCGTCATCGTGAAGAGATCGCTCGCGGCGGCGAATGCCATCAGGGCCGGGAAGAGCAGAAGGCGCGCAAGGTCGAGGATCATGGGCTGCGTCTTGAGGCCTGGGTTGGCCGCGGGAGCTGGCGTCGCCGGATGCTAGCGCGTAGTGCTAAACAAACCGACAACGGCGACAGGGACGTGCGGCCAAGGCCGCTGAATGCGTTTTCACCAGAAGCTGGCAATGCGTACGGCGAGCGCGACCGTCGCAAGCAGCAGCGCAAGGCAGATCCAATAGGCCGGCGAGCCGGCTTGAGCCGTCCCCGCCTCTTTCGCCGCGACCGCGGCATCGGTTCTGAACTTGTACAACGCCACTGGAACTTGCCGTCTTCAGAAAAGCAAAGGCCCCGGAGGCCCGGGGCGTTTGTCGTCGGTCGTCGGTTACCTACTTCAGCGACGTGCTGATCGAGGTGAACTTGCCGTTCAGCGCGGTGCCGAGATTGTTGACGACGGTGATGATGGCCAACGCGATGCCGGCGGCGATCAGACCGTATTCGATGGCGGTGGCGCCGGATTCATCCTTCGCGAAACGCGCGATCAAGTTCTTCATGAACAAAACTCCGTCTGGGTGAAATCGCCTCGTTCGGCGCTGTCTGCGGCGAAGACCATGAGAGCCGAGCTCTTTCGGTAAAGTTAAATCGATCGGATAAACCAAGGTCCGGCGCGAAGCTTTCGCGCAGAGTGAATTTCGCCTTAAAACGGCAGCTGCGATGCATTCCGGTTCCCGGTGCATCGGCAGCGCGGTGCCTGCTTCACGCTCCCTTAAATTTCGCGGAGTACGCCTAGGCAGGACTGGAATTCGCAAGAGAGGCGACGATGTCGAGCCTGCCCATGCAAGTCGCCCTGATGCTCGGCGAGACCATCGTCAAGGTGATCCCCGTCACCTTCGTGCTCGCGGCCGTCTTCACCGTGCTGGAGCATTTCTGGGCCTGCAATCCCGGCGCGCCGTGGTGGCGCAAGCGGGAGATCGTCACCGACATCTGCTACTGGTTCTTCGTCCCGGTGTTTGCCCGCACCATGCGGATCGGTCTTCTGATCGTCGGCGCCAGCGTCGTCTTCAACATCCACGACGCCGACGAACTCATTGCCTTCTACGACAATGGCCATGGTCCGCTGTCGCAGTTGCCGCTGTGGCTCCAGGCCCTGCTGTTCCTGGTGCTGTCCGACTTCATGCTGTACTGGCTGCACCGGCTTTTCCACGACGGCGGCTTCTGGAAGTACCACGCCGTCCATCATTCGTCGGAGGAAATCGGGTGGATCTCCGCGGCCCGCTTCCATCCCGTCAATCTCTTGCTCGGGACGATCAGCGTCGACGTCGTGCTGCTGATGGCCGGTATCTCCCCCAACGTCATGATCTGGGTCGGTCCGTTCACCACCTTCCATTCGGCCTTCGTGCACGCCAACCTGAACTGGACGTTCGGACCGTTCAAATACGTGCTGGCGACGCCGGTATTCCACCGTTGGCACCACACTTCGCTCGAAGAGGGCGGCCACACCAATTTCGCGGGGACGTTTCCAATCTGGGATGTGCTGTTCGGCACCTTCCGCATGCCGGAGGGGAAGCTGCCGCAGGACTACGGCAAGGACGAAGCGACCATGCCGAAGGAGATCTGGGGCCAACTCTCCTATCCGTTCAAACAATAGCCGGCGAATTTGCGGAACGTTCATGAATTAAAGGCAGGTTGGCCGGGTCGGGCGCCGGCTCCGCTGTTGTCTGGCCGCTTCTGCCGGTTTGTGACGTCCCGGGGGTAAGAGTATGCGTAAGGAATTGCTGCGCCGTCATGCGCGCGTGTGTCTTCTGTTTGCCGCTGCAGTGGCATGGCCGGCCGCCGGCCTTGCCGAGTCCACCGCCGACACGATCGCCGTCAATGTCGATCAGGCCAAGCTGGTACGGCTGCCCGGTAAGGTGGCGACCATCGTGGTGGGCAATCCCCTGATCGCCGACGTCACGCTCCAGCCGGGCGGGATGATCGTCGTGACCGGAAAGGGCTATGGTGCCACCAACTTCATCGCGCTCGACCGGGGCGGCGAGATCCTGGTCGACCGCCAGATCCAGGTTGAAGGTCCGAGCGACCGGCTCGTCACCGTCTATCGCGGGATCGAGCGCGAGTCCTACAGCTGCGTACCGCTTTGCCAGCGTCGCGTGACGCTCGGCGACAGCGACGCCTACTTCAACAACACGATGAGCCAGGCTGGTTCGCTGAGCAGCAGTGCCAGCGGCAGCACCAAACCCAACTAAGGCGCGATGCGATCAGGATGAATGGTCTGCGCGCTTCAGGTTGATGTTGTACAATAAAAAAGGCCGTGCGCGACGCACGGCCTTCTTGTTTCCTCGCTCGAGGCGGTCGGGCCAAGAGCCCGGTTGGCTCAGCCCGCGGCGCGGAGGTTGTCCGCCGCCGACTTGCCGGAGCGGCGGTCGGCCACGATCTCGTAGGAGATCTTCTGGCCTTCGCGCAGCGAGCCGAGACCGGCGCGCTCCACGGCGCTGATGTGAACGAATACGTCCTGGCCGCCGTCGTCGGGCTGGATGAAGCCGAAGCCCTTGGTCGCGTTAAACCACTTCACGGTTCCCATGCTCATGGGGTAGTTCCTTCTCAGATACACAATGTCGGAGCCCGCTCGCGCGGGCAGGTTTAGATCGAATTTCTGGAAGGGTCGTCAGGGTGTCTGAACCGGCTGTACCGGTGGATGCCAATGTCGTCCGGCCGAAAATCGATTAATTCATTTTATCAGAAACAGGGATTCGAGACAATCGGGACGCGCACGATTTTTTGATCCGCCGTGGTGTCAACGGCGGATCAAGATCCAGGTCGGGGTTTCTCGCGCCTGCGCGCCGCAACCGATCAGCGGCGGCGGAACTGGCCGCCGCGCTGTCCGGGACGGGGCGGTCCGCCAGCCGTGCTGGGACGTTCGTCCTTGTGGCGGAAAATGAGCCGGCCCTTCTCCAGGTCGTACGGCGACATCTCCACCGTCACGCGGTCGCCCGCGAGCGTCTTGATGCGGTTCTTCTTCATCTTGCCGGCGGTATAGGCAACGATCTCGTGTCCGGCGTCGAGTTGCACGCGGTAACGGGCGTCGGGGAGGATTTCGGTGACCAGTCCTTCGAACTGGATCAGCTCTTCCTTAGCCATGAATTTCTCCAGGTCGTGGACGGCTAGTGCGAATAGGGTTTGCGGTTCGGTTGGCTGTTTGGCCGACTCTCGCGGCGCAAAAAGGCCACGCCTTGTATCCCATCAGGCGTCCCGGCGCTATGCGCGGAACGTTGTTCCGGACGGTCGACGGGCGATGAATGCATCTTACCACCGGAGCGGCGGCGCCGAGAACCCTTCGAAGCATTCGGGCCATTGCCGGGTCGTCCGTCAGCATGCCTCGCCTCGGCATGCCGTCCTTCACCGGGCCTTCCGTCACTTGGTTTGCCGGCACCATGGTGACGCCCGTCGGCATGTCTTTCGTCAGCACGCCGCCCGTCACCGTGCCGCGTCCCTTGCGGGCGTTGGCCCGGGCGGCCGCCCGGCCGGCCCTGCCGTTGCTGCGACGGGGCGGGGCCGGCATCGCGGCGCCCGGCGTCGGTGCGGTGGTCCTCGCGCGGCAGCGCGACGCGGATCAGCCGTTCGATGTCGCGGAGATAGCCGAGCTCCTCGCCGCCTGCGACCAGGGAGATCGCGGTGCCGTCGGCGCCGGCACGGGCGGTGCGGCCGATGCGGTGGACGTAGGTCTCGGGGACGTTGGGCAGGTCGAAATTGATGACGTGGGTGATGCCGTCGACGTCGATGCCGCGGGCGGCGATGTCGGTCGCCACCAAGGTGCGGATCTCGCCGGAGCGGAACTGGGCGAGCGTCCGCTCGCGATGGTTCTGGGACTTGTTCCCGTGGATGGCGCTCGCGGTAATGCCGGCCTTTTCAAGGGTCTTCACCACCTTGTCGGCGCCGTGCTTGGTGCGGGTGAAAACCAGTGCGCGGTTGATCGGCTCGTCCTTCAGGAGCTTGGTCAGGAAGGCGGGCTTGGAAGAGAAGTCGAGCTGGATGATGCGCTGGTTGATCCGCTCGGCGGTCGAGGAGACCGGGGTCACCGCGACGCGGGCCGGATCGCGCAGCATGGCGTCGGCGAGCTCGGCGATGTCCTTGGGCATGGTGGCCGAGAAGAACAGCGTCTGCCGCTTGATCGGCAGCTTGGCGACGATTTTGCGGATGTCGTTGATGAACCCCATGTCGAGCATGCGGTCCGCTTCGTCGAGCACGAGGAACTCGACGCTTCCAAGCTTCAGCCCGTTGCTCTGCACGAGGTCGAGCAGGCGGCCTGGAGTGGCAACCAGAACGTCGACGCCCTGCATCAGGGCGCGGACCTGACGGCCCATCGGCACGCCGCCGATGGCGAGGGTCGACGCCAGCCGCAGGTGACGGCCATAGGCGTTGAAGCTGTCCAGGATCTGGCCGGACAGCTCGCGGGTCGGAGAGAGCACGAGGACGCGGCAGGTCTTGGGCTGCGGCTTGATGCGGTTCTCGAGCAACCGGTGGAGGATTGGAAGCGCGAAGGACGCGGTCTTGCCGGTTCCGGTCTGGGCGATACCGACGACGTCGCGGCCGGTCAGCGCCAGCGGGATGGTCTGGGCCTGGATCGGGGTGGGGGTGACGTAATTCTCTTCACGAAGAGCGCGCGCGATGGGTTCGGCGAGGCCGAAATCCTGAAACGAAGTCAAAAGAGGGGTTCTTTCCATGTCAAAAGCGAGCGCCCGGCGCATTCGGCGCGGCGCGCGCAAAAAGGTGTCGAGAAGACACCTGCGTGTTTGGGGTGTCGGATGGGCTTGGGAGATGTGGGGCAAGCCAGACGCCCGTATGGGCTTAAGAACACGCGGCTCGCTATGACCTCTTGATTCGCAAGAGGTCTCGGGTGGTCATATGGAACATCGAAGGGGCGCTTTCAAGGCAGGCGTGGCTGAAATAGCGATTGCGGTGCAAAAATAGTGATGCCGGAAATTTAGCCAGAACTGGCGATTTGCTCATAAAATAAACTGCATGCCGCTTTCGCACACATTTCGGACGCCTAGAATTTAGTCAGTCTGACTATGGCCAAACTTCGATTTCGGCCGATTCTATAAGCAACATCAAAGCGTTGATGGGTGCTCAGCCCATGGCATGGTTCTTGCGATTCCGTTAATCGCAGGCGGCCGTGGGGCCGTTTCGCAGCATTTTCACGTCTGCGTCAGGGAGATGAGACACTCATGTTTAGCAAATCCACTCACGATATAGCGGCTTCATTTAGCCGCCGCGGCGTGCTCGCCGCGACCGCCGGATTGGTGCTCGGTCTGGCTTCATTGACTGGCGCGAAGGCCGCGGACGACACCATCAAGGTCGGCGTGCTCCACTCCCTGTCCGGCACCATGGCGATCAGCGAAACCACGCTGAAGGATACCATCCTCTTCCTGATCGATGAGCAGAACAAGAAGGGCGGCGTGCTCGGCAAGAAGCTGGAAGCCGTCGTCGTCGACCCCGCTTCGAACTGGCCGCTGTTCGCCGAAAAGGCGCGCGAGCTGATCACCAAGGACAAGGTCTCGGTCGTGTTCGGCTGCTGGACCTCGGTGTCGCGCAAGTCGGTGCTGCCGGTCTTCAAGGAGCTGAACAACATTCTGTTCTACCCCGTGCAGTACGAGGGTGAGGAGAGCGAGCGCAACGTGTTCTACACGGGTGCGGCGCCGAACCAGCAGGCGATCCCGGCCGTCGACTATCTGATGAAGGAAGAGAAGGTGAAGCGCTGGGTGCTCGCGGGCACCGACTACGTCTATCCGCGCACGACCAACAAGATCCTGGAAGCCTATCTGAAGTCGAAGGGTGTCGCCCAGGAAGACATCATGATCAACTACACGCCGTTCGGTCACTCCGACTGGCAGACGATCGTGGCCGACATCAAGAAGTTCGGCTCGGCCGGAAAGAAAACTGCGGTGGTCTCGACCATCAATGGCGACGCCAACGTTCCCTTCTACAAGGAGCTCGGCAACCAGGGCATCAAGGCAAAGGACATCCCGGTCGTTGCGTTCTCCGTGGGTGAGGAAGAGCTCGCCGGCATCGACACCAAGCCGCTGGTCGGTCATCTCGCCGCCTGGAACTACTTCGAATCGATCAAGACCAAGGACGGGTCGAACGAGAAGTTCATCAAGGACTGGCAAGCCTACACCAAGAACCCCAAGCGCGTGACCAACGACCCGATGGAAGCGCACGTGATCGGCTTCAACATGTGGGTGAAGGCGGTCGAGAAGGTCAAGTCGACCGATCCGGACAAGGTGATCGACGCGCTTCCCGGCATCGAGGCGCCGAACCTGACCGGCGGCGTGTCGAAGATGCTGCCGAACCACCACATCACCAAGCCGGTGTTCATCGGCGAGATCAAGGCGAACGGCCAGTTCGACGTAGTCTGGAAAACGCCGGGCCTCGTCGCGGGCGATGCCTGGTCGAAGGAGCTGGAAGGCTCCAAGGACCTGATCGGCGACTGGGTCGGCAAGAAGTGCGGCAACTTCAACACCAAGACCAACAAGTGTCTCGGTTCGGGCTCCTGATCCGGATCTGACGTCCATTGCAAGATCGGAGAGGGCGGCGATCCCGCCGCCTTCTCCACTCATTTCTGCCGGGGTCATTCACAGTGCCAGCCCATTTGTCCGCCCGTCTCTGTTCGCTTGCACTCTCGTTGTTTCTGATCGCGTTCGCGCTGCCGGCCTTCGCCGGGCCGTTCGAGGATGCGGTCGCCAAATTCGCGAATGATGATTTTTCCGACACGGAGGAGGCGATCGGCGTGGTCGCGGGCAGCGGCAACCCGTTGGCTTTCCCCATCATCAGCGCGCTCCAGGACGGCCGCCTCATGGCCGATCCTGACAGCAAGAAGGTTTACGTCACCGGCGCCGACGGCAAGTCGATCGACGCCGCGACGGGCGCGGCCGTCGCCAGCGTTCCCGACAGTGCGAGCGCGGTCCGCCTCAACAACCGCCTGCGCCGCAGCGTCGATGCCGCGCTCGGCGGCCTGACGCTTCAGTCGCCGGACGTCGGAACGCGGCTGCAGGCCGCGCAATCCGTCTTCAAGTCGCACGAGGAGACCGCGCTCGAGGCGGTCGATGCGGCGCTTGCCAAGGAAACCGACAGATCCGTCAAGACCGCGCTCAGCGAGGCCCGCGCCGCGATCCTGCTGTTCAAGTCCGACGCCACCGAGGTCGAGAAGCTCGAGGCCGTCGCCACCCTCAAGGCGCGCGGCGACCAGGACGCGCTGGCGCTGCTGACCGGCATGGGCGACCAGCCGGCGTCGGTAACCAAGGCCGCCGCGAGCGCGATCTCCTCGATCCAGAGCTCGCTGGCGGTCTGGTCCATGGTGCAGAACGCCTGGTACGGCCTCTCGCTCGGCTCTGTGCTGCTGCTCGCGGCGATCGGACTCGCCATCACCTTCGGCGTGATGGGCGTCATCAACATGGCGCATGGCGAGATGGTGATGATCGGGGCCTATACCACCTTCGTGGTGCAGGAGGTGATCCGCACCCGTTATCCCGGCCTGTTCGACTATTCACTGCTGATCGCGGTGCCGCTCGCCTTCCTCGTCGCCGGCGCGATCGGCGTCTTGATCGAGCGCAGCATCATCCGCTTCCTCTACGGCCGGCCGCTGGAGACGCTGCTTGCCACCTGGGGCCTGTCGCTGGTGCTGCAGCAGGCGGTGCGAACCATGTTCGGTCCGACCAACCGCGAGGTCGGCAACCCCTCCTGGATGAGCGGCGCGTTCGAGCTCGGCCAGATCACCATCACCTATAACCGGCTCTGGATCCTCGTCTTCACGCTTGCCGTGTTCATGATCCTGCTCGCGATGCTGCGCTACACGGCGCTCGGCCTCGAGATGCGCGCGGTGACGCAGAACCGCCGCATGGCGGCCTCGATGGGCATTGCCACCTCGCGCGTCGATGCACTGACCTTCGGCCTCGGTTCGGGCATCGCCGGCATCGCCGGCGTGGCGCTGTCGCAGATCGACAATGTCAGCCCCAATCTTGGCCAGAGCTACATCATCGACAGCTTCATGGTCGTGGTGTTCGGCGGCGTCGGCAATCTCTGGGGCACGCTGGTCGGCGCCTTCACGCTCGGCATCGCCAACAAGTTCCTGGAGCCGGTCGCCGGCGCCGTGCTCGGCAAGATCGCGATCCTGGTCCTCATCATCCTGTTCATTCAAAAGCGGCCGCGCGGCCTGTTCGCGCTCAAGGGCCGCGCGGTGGAAGCATGACCCCTCACATGCTGACGCGATCGCTGGACCGCAGCGCGACGATCTTCCTCGCCGTCGTCGCGGCCTGCGGCATCCTCATCCCGCTCTCCAACCTGCTACTGCCCGCGGGCTCGTTCCTGCAAGTGCCAACCTATCTCGTCGCGCTCTGGGGCAAATATGTCTGCTACGCCATTCTGGCGCTTTCGATTGACCTGATCTGGGGCTATTGCGGCATCCTCTCGCTCGGTCACGGCGCCTTCTTCGCGCTCGGTGGCTACGCCATGGGCATGTACCTGATGCGGCAGATCGGCACCCGCGGCGTCTACGGCAATCCGGTCCTGCCCGATTTCATGGTGTTCCTGAACTGGGAGAAGCTGCCGTGGTACTGGTACGGCTTCGACATGTTCTGGTTCGCCGCGCTGATGGTGCTGGTCGTGCCCGGCCTGCTCGCCTTCTGCTTCGGCTGGCTCGCGTTCCGCTCCCGCGTCACCGGCGTGTACCTGTCGATCATCACGCAGGCGATGACCTATGCGCTGCTGCTTGCCTTCTTCCGCAACGACTTCGGCTTCGGCGGCAATAACGGCCTCACCGATTTCAAGGACATTCTGGGCTTCAACGTGCAGGCGGAGGGCACCCGAGCCGCGCTGTTCGCGCTGAGCTGCCTGGCGCTGATCGTAGGTTTCCTGATCTGCCGCGCCATCGTCTCGTCCAAGCTCGGCAAGGTGCTGATCGCGGTGCGCGACGCGGAATCGCGGACGCGCTTCCTGGGCTACCGTGTCGAATCCTACAAGCTGTTCGTGTTCACGGTCTCGGCCTGCATGGCCGGCGTCGCCGGCGCGCTCTACGTGCCGCAGGTCGGCATCATCAATCCGAGCGAGTTCGCTCCGGGTAACTCGATCGAGGCGGTGATCTGGGTCGCGGTCGGCGGGCGCGGCACGCTGGTCGGTGCCGCGCTCGGCGCCGTCGTCGTCAACTATGCAAAAACGTTCTTCACCTCCGGCGTGCTGGCGCCGTACTGGCTGTTCATGCTGGGCGCGCTGTTCATCCTGGTGACGCTGCTGCTGCCGAAGGGCATCGTCGGCACCTTCAACGCCTGGTGGGACTCGTCGAAGGAAAAACGCACCGCCGCGGCCTCCGTGAGCGCGGCGGCCGAGGACGGTGTCACCGAACCCAAGATGGCGGAGTAGGTGCAATGAACGTCATGGATACCCGCGCGACTTCCGCGATGCTCTATCTGGACGGGGTGCACGTCTCGTTCGACGGCTTCCACGCCATCAACAATCTTTCGCTGACGCTCGAGCCCGGCGAGATGCGCGCCATCATCGGCCCGAACGGCGCCGGCAAGACCACGATGATGGACATCATCACCGGCAAGACCAAGCCCGACGAGGGCACCGTGCTGTTCGATGGCGTCACCGACCTGACGCGGCTCGACGAGACCCGCATCGCCGAGCTCGGCATCGGCCGGAAATTCCAGAAGCCGACCGTGTTCGAGAGCCAGACCGTGCAGGACAACCTGCTGCTCGCGCTCAATGTCGACCACAGCGTCAAGGCCACGCTGTTCTGGCGCGGCAGCAAGGCGGAAGCCGAGCGCATCGACAAGGTGCTGGAGACGATCCGCCTCACCGAGGCCCGCAACCGCCTTGCCGGCAGCCTCAGCCACGGCCAGAAGCAGTGGCTCGAGATCGGCATGCTGCTGGCGCAGGATCCCAAGCTGCTCCTCGTCGACGAGCCTGTCGCCGGTATGACCGACGTCGAGACGCATCTCACCGCCGAGTTGCTCAAGGAGATCAACAAGACCCACACGGTCATGGTGGTCGAACACGACATGACCTTCGTGCGCGAACTCGGCGTCAAGGTCACGTGCCTGCACGAAGGCACCGTGCTCGCGGAAGGAACCATCGACCAGGTCTCGTCCAACGAGCGGGTCATCGAAGTCTATCTGGGACGCTGAGCATGCTTGAGGTCAAGGACATCAACCTGTTCTACGGCGCGGCGCAGGCGCTACGCGGCGTCTCGATCTCGGCCGAGCCGGGCAAGGTGACTTGCGTGCTCGGGCGCAACGGCGTCGGCAAGACGTCTCTCTTGCGTGCCATGGTCGGGCAGTATCCGATCTCCTCGGGGGCGATCGTGTTCGATGGCAGCGACATCACGGGCCTGAAGCCGTACGAGCGGGCGCGCAAGGGCATCGGTTTCGTGCCGCAGGGCCGCGAGATCTTTCCGCTGCTGACGGTCGAGGAAAACCTCAAGACCGGCTTCGGGCCGCTCAAGCGCGAGGACAGGCATATTCCGGACGACGTCTTCTCGCTGTTTCCGGTGCTGCAATCCATGCTCGGCCGGCGCGGCGGCGACCTCTCCGGCGGTCAGCAGCAGCAGCTCGCCATCGGCCGCGCACTCGTGATGCGGCCGAAGCTGCTTCTGCTGGATGAGCCGACCGAGGGCATCCAGCCCTCGATCATCAAGGACATCGGTCGCGCCATCTCCTACCTGCGCAACCTCGGCAACATCGCCATCGTGCTGGTCGAACAATATCTCGACTTTGCCTGCGAACTCGGCGACAGTTTCGCGGTGATGGATCGCGGCGCGGTGAAGTTCACCTGTGATCGCGCCAACCTGGATCCCGGCGAGATCAGCCGCCAGATGGCGCTGTAAGCTAGGAGCCAGTAAGCCAATAAATCCTGCCGCGGCCGGCTGGGGAGACGGATGCGCAGCGACGCTCTAGCGACAAATTCGGTGTTTGAGGCCAACCGCGCCCGTGGCGCTGTCAGGTTCGACGTGCATGCTCGTGACGGTGTGACGCGGCGCGGGACTTTGCATGAATCCGGTTCGCTCCGCGTGCGCTTTCCCTCGCCCGAAGACGAGGGCCTCTCCGGCGTGTTCGTCAATACCGCCGGCGGCGTTGCCGGCGGTGATCGCTTCGACATCGAGATATCGGCGGCGGATCGCTCGCGGTTGACACTGACGACGGCGGCGGCTGAAAAGGTCTATCGCGCGCCGGGCTCGGCGGCACAGCTCAACATCGCCCTTAAGGCCGGCGCGGGTGCGCGTCTTGCCTGGCTGCCTCAGGAGACGATCCTGTTCGATTGCGCTCGGGTTCAGCGCCGCTTCGACATTGCGCTCGACGAGAGCGCCTCGCTCCTGCTTTGCGAGATCGTCGTGTTCGGCCGTATCGCCATGGGCGAGCGGATGGAGCAGGGCGAATTCATCGACCGTTGGCGGCTGCGACGCGGCGGCAGGCTGGTGTTCGCCGAGACGGTCAGGCTCGGCGGCGATATCGGCGCAAAGCTCGCGCGATCAGCGGTCGCCAGGGGCGGCGCGGCGATCGGCACGGCCCTGATCGTGCCCGGCGATGAGGCGCTGGTCGAGCGCATCCGCGCGGCATCGGAGTCGTTCTCCGGCGAGGTCGGGATATCCGCCTGGAATGGCTTTGCAATCGCGCGGTTCTGTGCCCAAGATGCGGCGCGCTTGCGCGCCGACATGATGACGGTGCTGGCGCGCACTGGTGCGGCCCTGCCGCGGCTCTGGCTGAACTAGACTGGTTGAATTGACGTGTTGAACGGAAGAGATGTCGCATGAACCTGTCTCCCCGCGAAAAGGACAAGCTTCTGATCTCGATGGCGGCGATCGTGGCGCGCCGCAGGCTGGACCGCGGCGTCAAGCTCAACCATCCCGAGGCGATCGCGATCATCTCCGATTTCATCCTCGAAGGCGCGCGCGACGGTCGTACCGTTGCCGAGCTGATGCAATCCGGCGCGCAGGTCCTAACCCGCGACCAGGTGATGCCGGGGATTCCCGAGATGATCCACGATATCCAGGTCGAGGCGACCTTTCCTGACGGCACCAAGCTCGTCACCGTGCACGAGCCGATCCGTTGAAGCGCGAAACTGTATCAACATCGTCATGCCCGGGCTTGTCCCGGGCATCCACGACCATCAACCAAGCGGCCCCACGTGGATGGCCGGGACAAGCCCGGCCATGACGCAGCGGAGCAAGACGAGGTAGCACATGATCCCCGGCGAACTCTTCATCCAGGACGGCGAGATCGAGCTGAATGCCGGGCGCAAGACCGTGACGCTGACGGTTGCCAACACCGGCGACCGCCCGATCCAGGTCGGCTCGCACTACCATTTCTTCGAGACCAACCCCGCGCTGAAGTTCGACCGCAAGAAGGCCCGCGGCATGCGCCTCGACATCGCCGCCGGCACCGCCGTCCGCTTCGAGCCCGGCCAGACTCGCGACATCCAGCTCGTCGCCATGGCGGGCAAAAAGACGATTTATGGCTTCCGCGGCGACGTCATGGGCAAGCTGTGACACCCGGAGGAACGCGCGCGGCGCGGCACGGTTGAGGCGAGCAGTGATCGACAGTGAGGTGAGCACGCCGGTCAGGCTCCCTCCCCCCTTGCGGGGGAGGGTTGGGGAGAGGGGTGAGCCACGAACTCCGACGGGAGTAGTCTTGCGAGGCTGCGTCGACCGCGGATGTTGTCGTCGAGGAGTGCTGTGACAGCCATGCTGCCTGCCATCCGCCTCGTCTCGGAAGCTGCCGAGCTCGCCGCGCTCCGCCATAACGGCATGGCGCGCAAGGGGCGCGGCAATGAGCCCTATATCAATCACCTCGCCGAGGTCGCGAACCTGCTTGCGACCGCGACTGACGGCGCCGATGCCGAACTGGTCGCGGCCGGCTGGCTGCATGACACCATCGAGGACACCGACACCACACGCGAGGAGCTCGCGCAAAGGTTTTCCGCGCGTGTCGCTTCCCTCGTCGCCGAATGCACCGATGACATGAGCTTGCCGAAGGCCGAACGGCGGCGGCTTCAGGTGCTGGACGCGCCGAAGAAATCCGCCGGGGCCAAGCTGATCAAGATCGCCGACAAAATCAGCAATACGGGCGCGCGCATTCAAACCGATCCGAGTGCCGAGGAGCGCGAGGATCTCGCCGACTATATCGCGTGGGCCACGCAGGTCGTTGCGGGCTGCCGCGGCGGAAATGCGTGGCTGGACGAGAAGTTCGATGATGCCGTGAAAGCAGCGAGGGCGCTGCTGTGATCCATCAGACATTCAAACGCAAACGGGGCTTGTGATGTCCGTCAAAATGAAGCGTTCCGTCTATGCCGACATGTTCGGCCCGACCACCGGCGACAGGGTGCGGCTGGCCGACACCGACCTCATCATCGAGGTCGAGAAGGATTTCACCACCTACGGCGAGGAGGTGAAGTTCGGCGGCGGCAAGGTCATCCGCGACGGCATGGGGCAGTCGCAAGTCACCAACAGGCAGGGTGCGGCCGACACGGTCATCACCAATGCGCTGATCGTCGATCACTGGGGCATCGTCAAGGCCGACGTCGCGATCAAGGAGGGCATGATCGCAGGCATCGGCAAGGCCGGTAATCCCGACATCCAGCCGGGCGTTACCATCATCATCGGCCCCGGGACCGATGTGATCGCGGGCGAAGGCAAGATCCTCACCGCCGGCGGCTTCGACAGCCACATCCATTTCATCTGTCCGCAGCAGATCGAGCACGCGCTGATGTCTGGCGTCACCTCGATGCTCGGCGGCGGCACCGGCCCGTCGCACGGTACCTTCGCCACCACCTGCACGCCGGGGCCGTGGCACATGGGGCGGATGATCCAGTCGTTCGACGCCTTCCCAGTCAATCTCGGCATCTCAGGCAAGGGCAACGCGTCGCGTCCCGCCGCGCTGGTCGAGATGATCAAGGCCGGCGCCTGTGCGCTGAAGCTGCACGAGGACTGGGGCACCACGCCGGCGGCGATCGACAATTGCCTGTCGGTTGCCGACGATCACGACATCCAGGTGATGATCCACACCGACACGCTGAATGAATCCGGCTTCGTCGAGGACACGATCAAGGCGTTCAAGGGCCGCACCATCCACGCCTTCCACACCGAAGGCGCCGGCGGCGGCCATGCCCCTGACATCATCAAGATCGCCGGCCTGAAAAACGTGCTGCCCTCCTCGACCAACCCGACGCGGCCCTTCACCCGCAACACCATCGACGAGCATCTGGACATGCTGATGGTGTGCCACCACCTCGATCCCTCGATCGCGGAAGATCTGGCGTTCGCCGAAAGCCGCATCCGCAAGGAGACGATTGCGGCCGAAGACATCCTGCACGACCTCGGCGCGCTCTCGATGATGTCCTCGGACTCGCAGGCCATGGGCCGCCTCGGCGAGGTCATCATCCGCACCTGGCAGACAGCCGACAAGATGAAGAAGCAACGCGGCTCGCTGCCGCAGGACAAGGGCAAGGACAACGACAATTTCCGCGTCAAGCGCTACATCGCCAAGTACACGATCAATCCCGCGATCGCGCACGGCGTGTCGAAGTTGATCGGCTCGGTCGAGAAGGGCAAGCTCGCCGATCTCGTGCTGTGGTCGCCGGCGTTCTTCGGCGTCAAGCCGGATTGCATCGTCAAGGGAGGCACGATCGTCGCCGCGCCCATGGGCGATCCCAACGCCTCGATCCCGACGCCGCAGCCGGTGCACTACCAGCCGATGTTCGGCGCCTTCGGCAAGGCGCGCACCGCGTCGTCCGTGGTATTCACCTCGAAGGCGGCGGTCACCGGCGGCCTCGCGCGAAAGCTCGGCATCGAGAAGAAGCTCTATGCGGTCCAGAATACCCGCGGCAAGATCTCGAAGAAGAGCATGATCCACAACGACGCCACGCCCAATATCGAGGTCGATCCGGAGACCTATGAAGTGCGCGCCGACGGCGAGTTGCTCACTTGTGCCCCTGCCGAGGTGTTGCCGATGGCGCAGCGATATTTCATGTACTGAAATAGCGCGTTTGCATGCCGCTGGAGCATGTTCGGGTGGTTTTTCGGTTTTGCGTTCGATCCCGCCTGGTCTAATGTCCCGCCCGGTATCTGAAGCCAGAAGAAAAGCCGGGAGGATTTCTCGTGATCTACGTCGTTGCCACCTTGACCATCAAGCCCGAAACGCGCGCCGAATTCATTGCAGCCGCCACCGCCTGCATCAAGGAGACCCGGAAGGAGCCCGGCAATATCGCCTATGATCTGCACGAGAGCGTCACCGATCCCAGCAAAATGGTGTTCGTCGAGCAGTGGGAGAATGCCGAGGCGCTGGTGCCGCATCGGGGCATGGAGCACATGAAGACGTTCGGCCGCGTCGCGGTGAAGTGCTTCACGGCGCCGCCGAAGATCGAAGTGATCACGCCCGAGAAGGTCGAAACGCGGTAGCGGGGTAAACGGATGATCCGGGCGACGCAGGTCAGGGGACAGCACTGCTTCACGGAAGCGCCAGCCGATACGGTCGTGCTCGATTTCGACGATCGGCACCGTCGGCGCATGGCGATGACGGGCACGCGGGGGCTCGAATTCCTGCTCGACCTGGAGCATGCCGTCGCTTTGCGCGGCGGCGACGCGCTGGTGCTGGAGGACGGCCGGCTGATCGAAGTCGTCGCGGCGCCCGAGCCGCTGCTGGAGATCCGCGGCCGCGATCCGCACCACCTCATCCGGGTCGGCTGGCATCTCGGCAATCGCCATCTGCCGACGCAGATCATGGCCAAGGCCCTGCGCATCCGCCGCGACCATGTCATCGAGGCCATGGTGAAGGGCCTCGGCGCGCGCGTGATCGAGATCGAGGCGCCGTTCGATCCCGAAGGCGGGGCCTATGCCGATGCCGGCCACGCGCATGGGCACGATGACCATGCGCATCACGATCACAGCCATCATCACCATGATTACGGCCACCACGGTCATGATCATGCCGCGCATGATCATGGCCACGGTCACCACCATCACCACGATGAGCACTGCGACCACCCCGACCATCACCACGGCCACAAGCATGCTCATGACCACAAATGAGCCGGTCGGCGCCGGCGCCCTTGCCGAAGGCGAGGCGGCGGCGCTGTACCGGCTGATGACCTGGCTGTCGCCGGCGTTCCCGGTCGGCGGCTTCTCTTATTCCAGCGGTCTCGAATGGGCCGTCGAGGCGGGCGACATCACCGACACCGCCTCGCTTGCGGATTGGCTCGACGCGATGCTCGGCGACGGCTCCGGCTTTTGTGACGCGACGTTTCTGGTCCACGCCTATCGCGCGGCGGAAGCGGGCGAGACCGCCGCTTTGAACGAGATCGCCGAGCTCGCCGCCGCCTTCGTGCCGTCGCGCGAGCGGCAGCTGGAGACGGCCTCACAGGGCCGCGCCTTCATCGACATCGCCCGCGCCGCGTGGAATGCCGACGGACTGGATGCCGTGATTGCGGCATGCAGCACGCCACCGGTCTATCCGGTCGCCGTCGGTGTCGTCGCAGCTCAGCACGCCGTGCCGCTGGCGCCGACGTTGCACGCCTTTCTGCATGCGCTGGTCTCGAACTGGATCTCGGCGGCCAGCCGGCTCATTCCGCTCGGCCAGACCGATAGCCAGCGCGTGCTGGTCAGGCTGGAAGCCGCCGTCGCCGCGACCGCCAATCGTGCGCTGAACGCGGCATTGGACGATCTCGGCAGCGCGACGTTCCGGGCCGATCTCGCCAGCTTGCGGCACGAGACGCAGTACACGCGGCTGTTTCGCTCGTGACCGGCGCGGCTTCAACCAATCGAGAGAGAGCGAATCACATGTCGAAATCTCACGGCCCCTTGCGCGTCGGTGTCGGCGGCCCGGTCGGGTCGGGCAAGACTGCGCTGATGGACCTGCTCTGCAAGACCATGCGCGAGCGCTATGACATTGCGGCGATCACCAACGACATCTACACCAAATGGGATGCGGAGTTCCTCGTGCGTTCGGGATCGCTGACGCCGGATCGCATCGCCGGCGTAGAGACCGGAGGTTGCCCGCACACCGCGATCCGCGAGGACGCCTCGATGAACCTCGCCGCGGTCGCGGACATGCGCGCCAAGTTTCCCGGACTTGATCTCGTGCTGATCGAGTCCGGCGGTGACAATCTCGCTGCTACTTTTTCCCCAGAGCTGGCCGATCTCACCATTTACGTCATCGACGTTGCCGCCGGCGACAAGATCCCATCCAAGGGCGGCCCCGGCATCACCCGGTCGGACCTCCTGATCATCAACAAGATCGACCTCGCGCCCCATGTGGGCGCCTCCCTGGAGAAGATGGAGACGGACGCCAGGCGCATGCGCGGCGAGCGTCCTTTCGTCATGACCAACCTGAAGAAAAGCGAGGGGCTCGACCGGATCGTCGGCTTCATCGAAGCCAAAGGCGGCCTGAAACGGCCGGGCTGACGGGACGCGACCACTTGGCGCAGGCATTTCCTCGCCGTTAACGTTTGGGCGGCGCCGTAACCGCGGAACAAATTTCGGACACGGCGATTAACTACCTCCGGCGCCCGGGGCAGATCCATCCCTGCCAGCCCATCGGCCGGGCGGATTAAGCTTTTCAGGCGACCCAAGTTGCGTACTGATGCCTCCTCCTCCATTATCTCCGCCACTGGGGTCTACCCTGTCTCGGCAGATGGCCGTTCGAGCGGCGTTCATATGCTCCGTGTTTATTGCCGACCTCCTGCTTTCGCCTGAGTAATCGCGTGGTCAGGCTCGGTTTCATCATCGGCTTCATCGCTTTGCTCGGGGCCTTGCTCTCCGGGCTTGCAGCCTATCGCGTCCATGACCAGGAGCTGGCGCTGGATCGGATCGCGCTCGCGCGCGCGATCGACGTTCATGCGAGCCTGGTTCAGGACCGCCTCACCGAGCGGGAGCTGCTCGCGCGTGTCGCCTCAGGCCTGTTCCGCACGCCATCCGTGATCAAGCCGAACATGCTGGAGCCGCTGCGCTCGGCAATCTACGCCTTCAAGACCGATTTCGTGGTGGCCGGCTGGATCGCCCGGCTGAAGCCGGACGAGCTCGCGGCGGCGCAGGCCGCCATCGCCGGCGCCGGCTTCCCAAATCCGCAGATTCGGTCCTACGACGACAAGCCGATCAATCCGGCCGAAATCACCCAGCCGATCGACGTGCTGATGGACCTCGAGCCACGCAGCAACGAGACCAAAACGCTGCCCGGCCGCAGCTACGATCAGGATCCGGTTCGCAGTGCCATGCTGACGCGTGCGCGCGCCGAGAAGAGGTCGGTTGCCTCGGACCCGGTGCCGTTGATCAGCGGGAACGGCGCGATCGGTATCATTGTGGCCGCGCCCGTCATTCCCGAGGGCGCAACGGAGCCGGCCGGCTTCGTCACATTCTCCTACGAGCTCGCCACGCTGATGCTCACCAACGATGATATGTCGTTGTTCGCGGTCGCGCTGAGGGATCCGCGCAAGGAAGGCGGCGAGCTGATCGCCAACGATCAGGGCGTGGTCTCGACGCGCAGGGTTGCAGCGGACGGGCCGGCGCCGTCGGCGACGCGCACCGTGAGCTTCGGTGGGCGTGACTGGCAGCTCAGCTATTACGCGAAAACCAACTCGGTCCGTCGTGCCGAGCAGACCGCCATCATCGTGGCGGCGATCGGCTTTGCGATCACGGCAATGGTGTGCGGCCTGTTCGGCTATGTCGCCTACAACAATCTGCGACTCAGCCGGGAGATCCAGGTTAGGATCGGGTTCGAGCGCCGGCTGACTGCGGTCATCGACGAGCTCAACCACCGCGTCAAGAACATCTTGGCGGTGATCCAGTCGATCGTGACGCGCACCTTGCGCCACGGCTCGGACATCGACAGCGCGCGCGAGCTGCTGATCGGGCGCATCCACGCCATGTCCAACGTGGTCTCGCTGCTCAGCGAGAGCCAGTGGCAGGGCGTCAAGCTGAAGGGCCTGTTCGAGGCGCGCGCCATCCCGCATGCCGACCGCATCGCTGTCACCGGTCCTGATATCGCGGTCAGCGCACGCGCGGCGCAGAGCCTGTCGCTACTGTTCTTCGAGCTGGCCTCGCATTCCGACGAGGGCCTGTCGCTGGTTGGAAAGCACCCGCACATCACCGCCAACTGGACGGTGACGGGAGAGGAGGGCAACGAGGTCTTCCATTTCCGCTGGGAGGAGTTCAACACCAGCGAGGCGACGCGCCGGCCGGATTCCGATTTCGGCCTGATCTTGCTCGACCGCGTCGCGCCCGAGGCGCTAGGGGGCACCGCCAAGCGCTTCTTCACCGACGTCTCCTACGTCTATGAATTGACCGCCCCGATGGAGACGGTGGTCGACATGACCGAGCGCGACCGCACGGACAAGATCTCGGCGCCGGTCAGGCCCGTGCGCAGCTAACCCTTCGGCCGCAACACGAGATCGACGAGGCTGCGCGCGTAAGCCGGCGTGACCGGCGTGATGCCGAAGACGTAGCGATAGAACAGGCTACCATAGATCGCATCGTAGAGATCCTCGGGAAGCCCCTCAGCCAGAATGCTGCCATCCTGCTGGCCCGCGGCGATCATCGCGACGAGCGCGTCGCGGCGGAATTGCAGGTAGCGCGCGTAGAACAGCTCCGCCGAGCCGGTCTTCGAGATGCATTCGGAGATGACGGCGAGCTGGACCTTGCCGAACTCGCCCTGGAGCGCTTCGGCATAGGCCGCGGCATGGCGGCGCGCGCGCGCCGCGGGGCTGCCGGAACTCGCCGGCGGCAGCGGCAGCATCTGCGCGGCGTGGTGGAGAAAGGCGTCGATCAAAAGCGCCTCGCGGGACGGCCACCATTTGTAGATCGTCATCTTGGAGACGCTGGAATGGCGCGCGACCGCGTCGATGGTGGTGGCGGCAAGGCCGGTGGAGGCCATCAGCGCATAGGCGCTCTCGAGAATGGCGTTGCTGGTCTCGATTGACCTCGGCCGGCCGCGCCGGGGCGCGCTGTCAGCCTCGTCACCCCCGCCTTTCCCCATCGCCACGCCCGGTCTCCTCACGCAGACTTTCGGCATAGCGCAGCCATGGCCTTCGGCCTAGCAGAATCGCACGATTTTACGACTAGGCCTGCTGCCTCAGGGCGGCAGGCATGTCCTGCCGCTTCGACCAGGCGACGTAGTAGGCGACGGCGGTCATCGCGGCGAAGCCGATGATGCTCACTACGATCTGCATCGCCACCAGATTGGGGCCGGTGATCAGGATGAGATGGCCGGCAAAGGACAGGAACACGCCGACGCAGAACACGGCGAGCCATTCCTCGCCGCATCGTATGACCGCCTGAAGCGGCTTCAATCGCAGGCCGGGGTGATCGGCTGGAACCAGATGGGTCGCGAGCAATGCGAGCGCGAGGAAGTGAACCACGCGATAAGGCGCGAGATTCTCCTTGTCGGTCGGCGCGATGCTCTCGAGAAGCAGGCCGGGCAGATAGGCGGACAGTTCCGGCGAATGGCGCAACAGGGTGACCGCCATCGCGAAAACGAGATAGCTCCCCGCGAGTAGCCGCAGCCAGGGAAGGTCGCGTAGCGCCCGCCCCGGTGCGCCGGTGACGGCGAACCATCCGCCCAGCACCATCAGCATCTGCCAGCAGAGCGGATTGAAGGTCCACTCCTGGTCCGGAGAGACCCGAAAATTCCACTCGAACCAGCGTGCGGCAAGATAAAGCGCGACCGATGCCGCAAGCGTCACGTTCGGCTGTCGCAACAGACCCCACAGCGCGAACGGAAAGAGGGCCATCAGAGGAATCATCAGCTGCAGAAGGTCGAGGTTCAGCGGCTCCTCCTGGAGCACGAGGCCGCCAATCAGGATCCGCAGCGGGTGCTCGAGAATCCCCGAGATGTTGTATTCGTGGATGATCTCCGGCGCCATCGATTGCGAGGCGACATAGGCGATGGCGTCGATATAGATCACGAACAGCACGACATAGGCGGCGTATAGCCGCCAGACGCGGCGAAAGATTCGCGTCGCCGCGACCAGGTAGCCGCGCTCAAGCGACATCCTGCCGTGTATGATGGCGACGCCATAGCCAACCACGAACACGAACAGGTCCGCCGCACCGCTGAAGCCGAAGTTGCGCAGTGTCAGCAAGTTGACGACGTTGTTCGGAATGTGGTCGACGAAGATCGACCAGTTGGCGATGCCGAGCGTCAAATACAGCCGGGCGTCGTGATGGAATGCGGCGAGGTTCGCCTTGACGGACGCTTTCATTGAGTAAAATAGCTTTGGGAATCAGGATGATGCTTTTAGCGGCAACCTCCTGCCTGTCCGAGTAGCGTTTGCGTGAGTGAGGCCGGTTTGCACCGGTTGGTGCAAAATTGCGCGGCGTGGTCTCTATCAAATGCCGATAGATGCGATCGCAGGACTTACGACGAAATTTTCTGACCGGCTCCAGCCGCTACTCGGCAGGTTCAGCCGACACCTCGTCGGGCACACCGGCGCGGCTCGCCAGGATGCCGAGGGCGACGCCACCGATCGCCAGGATCGGCAACAGCCGCTTCATCCCGATGGCGCGAACGATCTGGAGTCCGGTGGCGAGGAGCATCGGATCCGCAAGCATGCTCTGCGCTGCCGACTTCGCGGCGCGCTCGGCCGCGATCTGGGCACGCTTCTGCACCTCGCGCTTGTAGCCCCAATAGGAGCCTGCCGCCGCCAGGGTCAGCAGGAAGAAGATGCCCGCGCCGGCCAGGCAGGCCTGCACCGGACCATATGCCTCCAGGACCGAGATGAAGACGGCGGCACATAGGAAGCCTGTCGTCACCAACAGCGCAAAGGCCGCGCCGGCGGCAAGGGAGGTCAGCCGAATTGTCGTGCCGGTGGATGCGCTGATCCCGTCGATGATGCGCTGAAACATGGCCTTGCTCCTCAAATCCCCCACAAGCCGAAACGTCACAAGCCGACATCGGCGGCGCGGCAGCGCCGCCGTCTCAGCATCCGTTCCGCAATCTTACCGGCGCCAGGCGACGCCAATCAGGAAGCCGATGCCGAGCGCCAGTCCGACGGTCGCGAGCGGTCGCTGCGTGATCGCCTCTTCCAGCGTCTCCTCGATCGAGCCGTAGGCATCTTGCGCAGCTTCCATCATCGCGCTGCCGCGCTCGGACATGTCGTCCATTGCGGAATCCACGTTTTCGCGCGCCTGGCGATAGCCGCGGCGAGCCTGCTTGCCGGTGGAGTTGGCGAAAGTATTGAGCGCGTCGGTGATCTGGTCGGTGAGGGCGGCGATATCGCTTTTCACGGCTGCTACATCCTTCTCGAGACGTTCTCGGGTGGCTTTGTCGGTCCAGTCTTTCATCCCGGCTTCGGCATTGGGCGTGGACATCGGGAGCTCCAAACTGTTGACGGCTGGGATAGCCGGAGAACGTTTCGTCGTCGGGGAAGTTCCGTCAGGGAAACCAGTCAGGCCTGCGGCAGATGCGGCGCGTCCGTCGGCAGCAGATGCTCCTTGAGGATCAGGGCCATGATCAGAAGCGGTGATGACAGGAACGCGCCCATGGGGCCCCACATCCAGGTCCAGAAGGCCAGCGCCAGCAGGACCGCAAGTGCATTGAGCGCCAGTCGCCGGCCGATGATGGTCGGCGTGATGAAGTGCCCCTCCAGGAAGGTGAGCCCGCCGAAGGCGAGCGCGGCCATGAGGCCGCCGCCGATGGTGGGGAAGGCGACCAGCCCTACCACGACCAGCACCACGAACATCGCGACCGGCCCGATGATCGGGATGAAATTGAGCGTTGCCGCCAGCGCGCCGAGCCCGGCCGGATTGGGCATGCCGGTGAGCGCGCAGATAAGGCCGGTGCCGATGCCGACGCCCACATTGATCAGGGTGACGGTCAGGAGGTAGTTGCCGAGATGAACCTCGATCTCGTTGAGAATGCGAAGGGTACGCAGGCGCGCGTCGCGATCGCTGAATGTCATGATCATGGCTCGCCGCAGGTCGCGCCAGCTCGCGATGAACAGAATGAGGGTGACGAAGAACAGCAGGAATTCGGTAAAGGTCGGCGAGAGGAATTCCAGCGTGGGTTGTACCCATTCGACCTTGGGCATCTCAATGCTGGGGAAGCCCTCCGAGCCGCCGATCATGCCCTGCAGCTCTCGCCACAGCGCCAGCGGCCGGTTGAATACGTGCAGTTTATCCTTCAATTGAGCGCCGAGCTCCGGCAGGCGCGTGCTCCACTCCATCACGGGTGAGGCGATCAGGGCGACGACGAAGGCGACCACCGTCGTCCCCGCGATCACGATCAGGACAGCACCGAGCCCCCGCGGCACCTTGTACTGCTCCAGGAAGTTCGCCGCCGGCGACAGCATGGTGCCGGTGACGAAGGCCATCACCACGGGCAGGAAGAACGCCCTTCCGACATAGAGAACGGTGACGACCGCAATCAGCAGCAGGCCCGCGAGCGCGAAAGCGACGAACTCGGTGCGGCGGACCACCGGCGGCAGCTCGCCACGGCTCTCAGGGAGCGGTTCGCCTTCGTTGTTTCCGGACATCAGGCGTTCGCCGGGAAGGACGCGCACAACATATCTCCCGCATGGAAGGCTAGCGATCCGCGCGCCCATTCCATAACGTTGCGGAGGAAGCGCGAGTTCCATCGCAGCTTCGTGAAGACGTGCTCGCTTGACTGTGACCAAGCTGCCGCAGCCTGCGGTGGAACTCGAATCGGCACCGCTGCGTTGCTTGGACTAGCTGCGTCACCCTGATGCAGACATCCAACGGGGCAGCACATGACAAAGTTTTCTGTAGTTCGCCGCAGCTCCGCGCCGCGCGCTGTCGCCGCGTTCGCGCTCGCTACTGCCTTTCTCGCGGTAACCTGTGGTGGCGCGAGCGCGCAAAGCTTCGGCTATGCTCCAATGCAGCCGCAGGCCTATCCGCAGGACCAGGGTTACTCCCAAGGTTACTCCCAAGCCGACGTCAACGAGGCGCCGCAACCCGCCGACGAGGACGCCCGGTTGCCCGACCGCCTGCGCAAGCAGATCGTCAGCTTCGACAGGAGCGAGCCGGCCGGTACCATCGTCATCGACACCAACAACACCTATCTCTACTACGTGCTCGGCAACGGCCGCGCGATCCGCTACGGCGTCGGCGTCGGCCGCGAGGGCTTCACCTGGTCGGGCGTGCAGAGCGTGAGCCGCAAGGCGGAATGGCCGGACTGGCATCCGCCGACCGCGATGATCGCGCGCCAGCCCTATCTGCCGCGCTTCGTCGCCGGCGGCCCCGGCAATCCGCTCGGCGCGCGTGCGATGTATCTCGGCTCCAGCGAATACCGCATCCACGGCACCAACGATCCCTCCACCATCGGCAAGTTCGTGTCGTCCGGCTGCATCCGCATGACCAACGAGGACGTCATCGACCTGTTCAACCGGGTCAATGTCGGCGCCAAGGTCGTGGTGCTGCCGAAGAATGCGCCGTTGATGGCCAAAGGCGCAGATCCCGTGCGAAAGCGCCCGGCCGTGAGCACGCTGCCCACCGGCCGCCAGGCGTTGAACATCACGACGTCGGCCGTGAACTGAGAGTGAGCGAGGTCGTATGAGCAGGCGCCTGTTTGGCAAATTGGCTGGCGGTACGGCGATATTGATCGTTGTCTCCGCCGGTCTGGCGTCGGCACCATCGGCGCATGCGGAGGATTTCTTCTCGGCATTGTTCGGCGGCTTCCGGATGCGGCCGCCGCCGGAGATCCGGATGCCGTTCCCGAACGAAGACGTGCCGCGCTACGACGCGCCGCGGCGGTCCTCCTATGGCGCCGGCACGGCCTATTGCGTGCGCGGCTGCGACGGCCGCTACTTCCCGGCGCAAGGCACCGATGCCGCGAGCAAGGCGCAGTCCTGCAAGAGCTTCTGCCCGGCCTCGGAAACCTCGCTGGTCTACGGCAGCAATATCGACGACGCCACGACGGAGAACGGGAAGTCCTATTCCGACCTGCCGAACGCGTTCCGCTATCGTAACGAGATCGTCGCGGGGTGCACCTGCAACGGCAAGGACCCGGCCGGCCTCGCGTCGGTCAAGATCGAGGACGATCCCACCCTGCGCAAGGGCGACATCGTCGCCGGCGCGGGCGGCCTCGTGGTCGCCAGCCGCAACGCCAACGACCGCCGCGGCGTCGCGATGAATTTTTCGCCGCTGCCGGACTCGGTGCGCGCCAAATTCCGCCAGGTCCCCGTGGTGGCGAAGGAGTAAGGTTGCCGCAACGAAGCAGACTATCGCCCCATCGGCAGTGGTCTCCGGACAAGCTCGCCGCGAGCGCTCGCGGGTCCACATCTGGAAGAACGAAATCGTGGGTGGCTCGTCCGGTCGTTGGAATTTCGCGAGAGATTTCAGTGGGTTGCAGATGTGGAACCGACCAGAGTGCAGCGCGTTAAGAACCGTGGCACAATTTGCCTGAAGGGGGTCCTGCAATGCTGGTTGGCGTACTCGTTACCTTTCTCGTCGTCATTCTCGTGCTCTATCTCATCAACATGCTGCCGTTGGACGGCCGCGCCAAGCAGATCGCGCGCGTGGTTGTCATCATCATCGGCATCGTGTCGTTGCTGAAGTATCTGGCGGTATTCTAGCGAAGGTATCGTAGCCCGGATGAGCGAAGCGATATCCGGGACCTTGTTGCGTCTTCCCGGATATCGCTTCGCTCATCCGGGCTACACCTCAAAACAAAAGCCCCGGCGCAAGCCGGGGCTTCGTTTGTGCTGCTTTAGTGCAGCCCCTTGAGCCAGTCGTCGACGTCCTGACGAACCTGGTCCTTGGCCTTGCCGTAGCGTTCCTGGAGCCGGCCTTCGAGCTGCTCGCGCCGACCCTCGATCAATTGGAGGTCGTCATCGGTGAGCTTGGCCCATTTCTCCTTGGCCGAGCCCTTGAATTGCTTCCAGTTTCCTTCGATCCGATTCCAGTCCATGACCGTCTCCCGTTGGTTGATGGCCGTACAACGCAGTCCACGGTGCAGCCGTTCCGCGGCCCGCCGCGGCGTTTCGCCTACAAAAAAGCCCCGGCGTGAGCCGGGGCTTTTGAAGTTCTCTGGCGGAGCTCAGCCCGCCGCTTTCGCCTCGCGGCGGCGGGCGGTGAGGATGTATTCGGTGTAGCCGTTCGGCTGCTCGCGCCCCTTGAAGATGAGGTCGCAGGCCGCCTTGAAGGCTACGCCGCCGAAGGCGGGCGCCATCGGCTTGTAGATGGGATCGCCCGCGTTCTGCTTGTCGACGACGACGGCCATGCGCTTGAGCGATTCCATCACCTGCGTCTCTGTGATGACGCCCTGATGCAGCCAGTTGGCGAGATGCTGGCTGGAAATGCGCAAGGTGGCGCGGTCTTCCATCAGGCCGACATCGTGGATGTCTGGCACCTTGGAGCAGCCGACGCCCTGGTCGATCCAGCGCACGACATAGCCGAGGATGCCCTGGCAGTTGTTGTCGATCTCCTGCTTGACGTCATCCGGTGCCCAGTTCGACTTCGACACCGGGATGGTGAGGATGTCGGACAGTTTTGCGCGCGGTCCGCCTTTGGCGAGCTCCTCCTGGCGCGCGATCACGTTGACCTGATGGTAGTGCAGCGCGTGCAGCGTCGCCGCCGTCGGCGATGGCACCCAGGCGGTGGTGGCGCCGGCCTGCGGATGGCCGAGCTTCTGCGCCAGCATGTCCGCCATCTTGTCCGGCGCGGCCCACATGCCCTTGCCGATCTGGGCGTGGCCGGGAAGGCCGCAGGTCAGGCCCATGTCGACGTTCCAGTCCTCATAGGCCTTGATCCAGGCTTGCGCCTTCATCTCGTTCTTGCGGATCATCGGACCCGCTTCCATCGAGGTGTGGATCTCGTCGCCGGTGCGGTCGAGGAAGCCGGTATTGATGAACATGATGCGCTTGGAGGCGCGCTGGATGCAGGCCTTGAGGTTGACGGTGGTGCGCCGTTCCTCATCCATGATGCCGACCTTCAGCGTGTTTTCGGGCAGGCCGAGCATCTTCTCGACGCGGTCGAAGATCTCGCAGGTCAGCGACACCTCGTCGGGGCCGTGCATCTTCGGCTTGACGATATAGGCAGATCCGGTGCGGCTGTTCCTGACCTTGGAGTTGCCCTTGAGGTCGTGAATGGCGAGCAGGCCGGAGACGGCGGCGTCTAACAGGCCTTCCGGAATCTCCTCGCCCTTCTCGTCCAGCACCGCGTCGGTGAACATGTGGTGACCGCAATTGCGCATCAACAGCAGGCTGCGGCCGTGCAGCTTGACCTCGCCCTTGCCGTCCGGCGTCTTGTAGCTGCGGTCGGCGTTGAGCGAGCGCGTCAGCGTCTTGCCGCCTTTCTCGAAATCGGCCGAGAGCGTGCCGTTCATCAGGCCGAGCGTGTTGCGATAGACCAGCACCTTGTCCTCGGCGTCGACCGCGGCGACCGAGTCTTCCATGTCGAGAATGGTGGAGACCGCGGCCTCCATGATCATGTCGGCGACGCCGGCCGGATCGTCCTTGCCGATCGCGCTGCTGCGATCGATCTTGACCTCGACATGCAGGCCGTTGTTGACGAGCAGCACCGCGCTCGGCGCGGCTGCATCGCCCTGGAAACCCGCGAACTGCGCGGCGTTCTTCAGCGCGGTGGCATTGCCGCTCTTCAGCTTCACCGCGAGTTGGCCCGCGACGACGCTGTAGGCGGTGACGTCGGTGTGGCTGCCGGTCGCGAGCGGGACGGCGGCGTCGAGGAACGCCTTGGCCTTGGCGATCACCTTGTCGCCGCGCGCCTTGTTGTAGCCCTTGCCGCTCTCGGCAGCGTCGTGCGGAATCGCGTCGGTGCCGTAGAACGCGTCATAGAGCGAGCCCCAGCGCGCGTTCGCCGCGTTCAGCGCGTAGCGCGCGTTGGTGAGAGGCACGACCAGCTGCGGGCCGCAGATCTTGCCGATCTCCTCGTCGACATCAGCGGTTTCGACCTTCTGCGTCGCCGGCTCCGGGACGAGATAGCCGATCTCCTTCAGGAAAGCGGTGTAGGCATCGAGGTCGAACGCCTTGCCCTTGTTGGCGCGGTGCCAGTCGTCGATCTTGGCCTGCAGCGTGTCGCGGAATGCGAGCAGCTCGCGGTTCTTCGGGCCCAGTTCCTTGATGATGGCGGCAAGCCCGGCCCAGAACGCATCCGGCGCGATCCCCGTTTTCGGGGCCGCTTCCTTGGCGATGAAGTCAAACAGGACGGGGGCGATCTTCAATCCGTGGGCGTCGACGCGTTTCATGATGGGCTTTCTTGTTGGAAATGGCTGTTTTTGGCTGCTTTTGACCCGACAGCAGCAAAATGCGCCCACGCGGGGCGGCTTTCGAGGGTCTATTAGCCCCAAAATCGGGGCGGTGAGAAGACCCCCGGGGGCTTGTCAAAATGTCAAGAGAGAGGAAAGGCCCCACCACTGGTGTCATTCCCCGCGAAAGCGGGGAATCCAGTACGCCGCGGCTTCTCTGTATCCCAACGCTGTCTCTGGAATACTGGGTCGCCCGGCCAAGCCGGGCGACGACAGCGGGGACTAGGGCAGCCTCAAATATTCGCAGCGAGGTCGACGACCTCGTCGAACAGTACGCCGGTGGTCTTCAGCATTTGCTCGATCTCGTCGGCCGCCTCCGCGACCGTCCGCGTCGACGTATCGATCACCAGCTCCGCCGCCTCAGGCTTCTCGTAGTCGTTGCCGATGCCGGTGAACGAGGCGAGCGCGCCGGCGCGAGCCTTCTTGTAATGGCCCTTGGGATCGCGCTCCTCGCAGATATCGGCCGGCGTCGCGACATGGATCTCGCGGAACGCGGTGTCGGCGATGCGGCGCGCGGTGGCACGGTCCTCGCGTGCCGGAGAGACCGCGGCGACGATCGCGATATGGCCGTTGCGAGCCAGGTGCGTCGCGACCTCGGCGAGGCGGCGGATGTTCTCGCTGCGATCGGGGGCGGAGAAGCCGAGATCGCTGTTGAGCCCGGCGCGCAGCGTGTCGCCGTCGAGCAGAACCGGCGAGCCGCCATTGGTGAACAGCCGCCGCTCCAGCGCTCTTGCCAGCGTCGACTTGCCGGAGGCCGGCAGGCCGGTGAGCCAGACCACGGCACCGTTGTGGCGGTAGCGCGCCGCGCGCTCGTCAGGGCGCAGTGCCGATTCCACCGGCACGATATCGACCGGCACGGCGCGCTGGCCGGCATCGACGGAGAGCACGAGGCCGCCGCCGGCGATGCGCCCCGCGACCTCGATCACGAGACGGCCGGTGCGCGGGTTCTCGGTGTAGGGATCGGTGGCGATCGGATTCGAAAGCGAAATGTCGATCTCGCCGACATGGTTGCGGGCGATCGCCTTGTTCTCGGTGCTCGAGAGCTCGCCGGGATCGACCGCCTTCTCGATGGCGACGACGGTGGCGCGGCTCTCCTTCGGACCGCTGCGCACCAGGATCTGGTCACCCTTGGCAAGCGGCTTGTCGTGCAGCCAGAAGATGCGCGCGCGCAGCCGCCGCGTTTCGCGCGGGGCGCTGCCCGCATGCGCGATGATGTCGCCGCGCTCGATGAACAATTCGCGGTCGAGCGTGATGCCGACCGAGCGGCCCGCGCCCTGTCGTCCGGCCAGCGGCGTCACCGGCCAACTCTCGACGGTCTTGATCCTGGCGATCTTGCCCGCAGGCATGATCACGATCTCGTCGCCGGCAAGCAGGCTGCCGGATTCGATGCGGCCGGCGACGATGCGGCGGTCGTCGAACTTGTAGATCGCCTGCACCGGCAGCCGCAGCGCCAGCGCTTCCAGCGGCCGCGCCGGCTCGAGCCTATCGAGCGCCTCGACCACGGTCGGCCCCTTGTACCAGCCGATGCGGCCGGTGCGCATCGCAACGCCGTCGCCGTCACGCGCGGAAATCGGGATCACGGCCGTGGGCGTCACGCCGAGGCCGTTCAGATGCGCGGAGATCTCGTCGCTGATGTCCTTGAAGCGCAGGTCCGAGAAATCGACCCGGTCCATCTTGTTGACGACGACGGCGACCTGCTTCACGCCGAGCAGATGCAGGAGATAGCCGTGCCGCCTCGTCTGGTCGCGCACGCCTTCGAGCGCGTCGATGATCAGCACCGCGCCGTCGGCCTGCGAGGCGCCGGTGATCATGTTGCGCAGGAACTCGGCGTGGCCGGGTGCGTCGATCAGGACGATGTCGCGCGAATTGGTGCGGAAGCGGATCTGCGTGGTGTCGATGGTGATGCCCTGGTCGCGCTCGGTCTGCAGCGCATCGAGCAGGAACGACCATTCGAACGGCATGCCACGCCGCGCGCTGACGGCCTTCAGCATGTCGAGCTTGCCCTCGGGCAGGCTGCCGGTCTCGTGCAGGAGGCGGCCGACCAGCGTCGACTTGCCGTGGTCGACATGGCCGACGATGACGATGCGCACCTGGGGACGCGTGGTGCCGTTCGGCGTGGCGGACGAAGCTGACGTGACAATCATGTTCATGGCCGCGTCCTTGATCAGAGATAGCCGGCGACGCGAAGGCGCTCGAAGGCGTCCTCGGTCTCGTGGTCGAGCGCGCGTCCGGCGCGCTCCGGCACCTTGGTCTGTTCGAGCTCGATCAGGATTTCATCGATGCTGGACGCCGTGGAGGCGACCGGGTTGGTGATGTCCTGATCACCCAGCGAGCGATAGCGCTTGCCGTCCTTGGCGAGATACAGCGGGATGATCGGAATGTTCTCGCGCTTGGTGTAGGCCCAGATGTCGGCCTCGGTCCAATGCAGGATCGGATGGATGCGCAAATGCGCGCCTTGCGGCGGCGACGCGTTGAAATGATCCCAGAATTCCGGCGGCTGGTCGCGCACGTCCCAATTGCCCTCCAACCCGCGCGGGGAGAACACGCGCTCCTTGGCGCGCGTTGCCTCCTCGTCGCGGCGGATGCCGGCGATCAGGCCGTCGAAGCCGTATTTGGCCAGCGCCATCTTGAGGCCCTCGGTCTTGCGCGCGGCGGAACGGGCGGCCGGCGGCAGCGTTGGGTCGACGGCATCGATCGGCGGGCAGGGCTCGACGCGCAGATCGAGATCCCATTCCTTGCCGTAATGATCGCGAAAGCGATACATCTCCGGAAACTTCTTGCCGGTATCGACATGAAGGGCGGGGAACGGCATCTTGCCGAAGAAGGCTTTCCGCGCCAGCCAAATCATGACGTTGGAGTCCTTGCCGAGCGACCACAACAGGGCGATCTTCTTCAGCCGGGCAAAGGCCTCACGGAAGATGTAGATGCTCTGCGCTTCGAGCTGGTCGAGATGGTCCATGCTCGGGGCAAGCTCGGCAGAAAATTCTTGCGCGCGCACGCGCTCAGCTAGCGCCGGATTGCTCAGCCGATCAGCAGCGGAATCGTCCTTGAGAAGATGCATCTCTGCCACTTTGCGTTTGGAGGCGAAAATTCTATAGTTGCACTGCGGAAGAGAAGAAAAAATTTTCTCTTTGCGCGCTCGAAACGAGACATATATAGAAAATAATTCCAGTCAACCCCGTTTGTGGGGAAGCGAGTAGCGCATGCGGTTCTTGCCGGTGTTTCTCGATCTCAAGGCCGGCCCGGTGGTCCTCATCGGCGCGGGTGAGCTGTTGCGCGCCAAGCTGCGCGTGCTCGCCGGCGCCGGCGCGCGCATGCGCGTGCATGCGATCGACGGCAATCATGACCTCGGCCTCAGCTCCGGGGACGCGGCGCACGTCGAAATCGCGAGCGGCGATCCGCTCACGGCCGATCTCTCAGGCGTCATCGCCGTTGTCTGCGCGGGTGCCGGCAACGTCGGCGTTGCGATGTCCGCTCGCGCCAAGGCGCTGGGCCTGCCCGTCAACGTCATGGACGATCTCGAGCACTCCAGCTTCATCTTCCCGGCGATCGTCGATCGCGGCGATGTCGTGGTCGCGGTCGGCACTGGCGGCACCTCGCCGGTGGTGGCGCGGCGCGTGCGCGAGAAGATCGAGGCGCTGCTGCCCGCCCGCATCGGCGAGCTCGCCGAGTTCATCGGCGGCTTCCGCAAATCCATCAACGAGCGCATCGCCGAGTTTCCACTGCGCCGCCGCTTCTGGGAGCGCATCATCGACGGTCCGATCGGCGCCGCCGTGCTCGCCGGCCGCAAGGCGGACGCAGACGCGGCGCTCAAGGACATTTCAGATCCCACCGACTTCGCGCGCGCTGGCAAGCCGGAAGGCTCCGTCGCGCTGGTCGGCGCCGGCCCCGGCGATCCCGATCTCCTCACCATCAAGGCGCTGCGCGCGCTGCAGGACGCCGACATCGTCTTCCATGACGAGCTGGTCTCGTCCGAGATTCTCGACCGCATCCGACGCGACACCACGCGCGTGCCGGTCGGCCGCCGTGTCGGCAAGCCCGGCATCGGCCAGGACGCCATCAACAAACGCATGATCGAAGCCGCGCAGGCCGGCCAGCGCGTGGTGCGGCTGAAGGGCGGCGATCCCTTCGTGTTCGGCCGCGGTGGTGAAGAGGTCGAAGCTCTGCGTGCCGCCGGCATCGCCTATTCGATCATCCCCGGCATCACCGCAGGGCTCGGCGGCGCCGCCGATTTCGAGGTGCCGCTCACCTACCGCCATGAAGCGACCCGCATCACCTTCCTGACCGCGCACAAGGCGCGCGATGCCGAGAACGTGGATTGGTCGACGCTGACCGACACCAGGATGACCGTCGTGGTCTACATGGGCATGACGGCGGCGCCGGCCGTGCGCGCCGGCCTGTTCGCGGCCGGCCGCTCACCGGAAACGCCGGTCGGCGTGTTCGCCCGTGTCACGCGGCCCGATGCGCAGGGAGCGATCGGCACGCTGCGCGACCTGCCCGAGCTCGTACGGCGGATCCAAGGTGGTCCCGCCATCCTCATCATCGGCGACGTGGTCCGGCATGCCGGCTCGCTTGGCCGTCAAACCTCCAAGAAAACCCCGAAGCAAATCATCTCTGACCTCCTGGATGCAGCCGAATGACCTCCCCGCTCGAACAGAAGAAGATCAAAATCGCCGGCCCCTCGGTCGTGACCGCCAACCGCACCTGGGACGGCATCGTGGTCTACCGCACCGCCGCCAAGGGCTGGTCCGCGGAGCTGTCGGAAGCCGCGATCGTGCGCAACTCCGACGAGGCTAGGGCGTTGCTCGCGGAGTCCATCGCCGATGATGTCGGTGCGATCGGCCCCTATATCGCGCCGGTGCAGATCGGCGAGGATGGCAAGATCCTGCCCGGCAATCTGCGCGAACAGATCCGCCGCACCGGCGTCACCATCGGACAGCCGGCCCAGGTTTAAGGCACGCACTTATGTATGCTTACGACGAAATCGACCGCACGCTCGTCAACGAGCGCGTCTCGGAGTTCCGCGACCAGGTGAAGCGGCGCCTCTCCGGCGAGCTCACCGAGGACGAGTTCAAGATCCTGCGGCTTCAGAACGGCGTCTATCTGCAACTGCACGCCTACATGTTCCGCGTCGCGATCCCCTACGGCACGCTGGCGACCAACCAGCTGCGGGCGCTCGCCCATGTCGCGCGCAAATACGACCGCGGCTACGGCCATTTCACCACGCGGCAGAACATCCAGTTCAACTGGATCAAGCTCGCCGAGCTGCCGGACGCGCTCGAAGACCTTGCCAAGGTCGGCATCCACGCGATGCAGACCTCCGGCAACAATATGCGCAACGTCACCTCGGACCAGTGGGCCGGCGTCGCGCCCGGCGAGATCGAGGACCCGCGCATCTGGTCGGAGCTGATCCGCCAGCACACTACGCTGCATCCGGAATTCTCCTTCCTGCCGCGCAAGTTCAAGATCGCGATCACCGCGTCGGACCATGACCGCGCCGCGATCAAGATCCACGATATCGGCCTGCGGCTGATCAAGAACGAGAAGGGCGAGACCGGCTTCGAGGTGCTGGTCGGCGGCGGGCTCGGCCGCACGCCGTTCATCGCCAAGACCATCAAGCACTTCGTCCACGGCCGCGACATCCTCAGCTACATCGAGGCCATCCTGCGCGTCTACAATCAGTACGGCCGCCGCGACAACATCTACAAGGCGCGCATCAAGATCCTGGTGCACGAGCTTGGCATCGAGAAGTTCTCCCGCGAGGTCGAGGAGGAATGGCAGCACATCCGCAACTCCTCGCTTGAGATCGACGACGAGGTGATCGAGGACATCCGCTCGCGCTTCACCTATCCTTCTTACGAGAAGCTGCCGCACATGCCCGACGAGCTGCGCCAGGCCGCGGCCGATCCTGATTTCGAGGCGTGGCGCAAGAACTCGGTGGCTCCGCACAAGGTGCAGGGCTATTCGATCGTGACGATCTCGCTGAAGCCGACCGGCGGGCCTCCGGGCGATGCCACCGCCGAGCAGATGGACGCGCTGGCCGATCTCGCCGACAGATATTCCTTCGGCGAGATCCGCGTCGGCCATGAGCAAAACCTGGCGCTGCCGCACGTCGCCAAGCGCGACCTGCCGGCGCTGTGGAAGGCGCTCGACAAGCTTGGGCTTGCGACGCCGAACGTCAACCTGATCACCGACATCATCGCCTGCCCGGGCCTCGATTATTGCTCGCTGGCGAATGCGCGCTCGATCCCGATCGCGCAGGAATTGACCCGGCGCTTCGCCAATCACGAGCTCGCCAATCTGATCGGCCGGCTCCACATCAACATCTCCGGCTGCATCAATGCCTGTGGCCATCACCATGTCGGCCATATCGGCATTCTCGGCGTCGAGAAGAACGGCGAGGAAGTCTACCAGATCACCATCGGCGGCCGCGCCGACGAGAACGCGGCGCTCGGGACCCTGATCGGGCCGGGCGTCAAGTTCGACGAGGTCGCCGATGTCGTCGAGGACATCGTGGAAGCCTATCTGGCGCTGCGTGAGCGGCCCGAAGAGCTGTTCATGGACACGGTGAAGCGCCTCGGCGTCGAACCCTTCAAGGAGCGCGTCTATGCCACTCGTTAACGGCGGAAAGATCACGGGCGACGGCTTCGTCAAGCTCGCCGTCGATACGCCGCTGCCCGAGCGCGGCGACATTCTTGTGCCGGCCGAGCGTTTCCTCGGCGAGGCCGAGGGCTTGCTCCAGCGCGCCGGCAAGGTCGGCGTGATCTGGCCGAACAATCGCGACATCGCCGAACTCGTGCCTTATCTCGGCAGGATCGCGGCCGTCGCGCTGGTGTTCCCGACCTTCCGCGACGGGCGTGCCTACAGCCAGGCACGGCTGCTGCGCGAACGCTACGATTATCGCGGCGAGTTGCGCGCCACCGGCCAGGTGCTGCGCGACCAGTTCGTGTTCATGCTGCGCGCCGGCTTCGACGCCTTCGAGGTCAAGAAGCAGGCGGACGCGGAAGCCTTCATGCAGACGGCCAGGCGCTATTCGGTGTTCTACCAGCCGACCGGCGACGGCCGCATCACGGCGTTGCACCGGCGCATGCAGCTGCGCCATTCCGAAGGGGTCGGCACGTGAACGCGATCGCGCCTCAGGTTTCGCCTCTGTCCGCGCCGCCTTCGGCGGACGAGCTCGATCGAAGCTTGCGCGATGCCTCGCCCGCGGAGATCATCGCTGCGGCGCTGAAGGCGGTCGGGCGCGACAAGCTCGCGCTGGTCTCGTCCTTCGGTACGGAATCGGCGACGCTGCTGAAGGTCATGGCGGACGTCGATCCCGCGATTCCGGTGATCTTTCTCGACACCGGCTGGCTGTTCGAGGAGACGCTGGCCTATCGCGATACGCTGATCGCGAAGCTGGGCCTGAAGGACGTCCGGTCGATCAAGCCGGCCGAGGAGGCACTCTCGCGCGACGATCCCGACCGCGACCTCTGGTTCTCCGATCCCGACGCCTGCTGCCGCATTCGAAAGGTCGAGCCGCTGGCCCGGGCGCTGAAGCCGTTCTCGGCCTGGCTCAACGGCCGCAAGCGCTTCCAGGGTAGTGCGCGCGCCGACATTCCCGTCGTCGAGGATGACGGCGCGCGGTTGAAGTTCAATCCCTTCGCCAACGTCTCGCGCGAGGAGATCGAGGCGATCTTCACCCTTGCCAGATTGCCGCGGCACCCTCTGGTTGCGTCAGGATTTCTGTCGGTTGGCTGTATGCCTTGCACCAGCAGAACGGGCGAGGGCGAGGATTCCCGCGCCGGCCGATGGCGGGGCCGCGCCAAGACAGAATGCGGCATTCACACGATGAAGGTTTCGTAGCACGGTTGCGCTGCCACGCTGCGAACAAGAAAATCCGGTTCCGTTGACTCAACGGCGTTTCGCCCCGAGTTATGCCTGCCGTCGATGACGCCGATGTCGTCGAGGTGAATGGAGATGGATATGATGCGCCGTATCGTTCCGCTCGCTGCAGGATTCCTCTGGGCAAGCTCGGCTCTCGCCGCCGATATCAATCTTTTGAATGTGTCGTACGATCCGACGCGAGAGCTCTATGGCGAGTTCAACAAGGCGTTCGCGAATGCCTATCAGAAGGAGACCGGCAAGAGCATCGAGATCAAGCAGTCGCATGGCGGCAGCGGTTCGCAGGCGCGCGCGGTGATCGACGGATTGCAGGCCGACGTGGTGACGCTCGCGCTCGCCTATGACGTCGATGCCATCGCGGCCAAGGGCCTGGTGGCGGCGGATTGGCAAAAGCGGCTGCCGCAGAATTCATCCCCCTATACCTCGACGATCGTGTTCCTGGTGCGCAAGGGCAATCCCAAGGGCATCAGGGACTGGGACGATCTGATCAAGCCGGGCGTCGCCGTGATCACGCCGAACCCGAAGACATCGGGCGGGGCACGCTGGAATTATCTTGCAGCCTGGGGCTTTGCGCAGAAGAAGTTCGGCTCGGCCGACAAGGCCAAGGACTTCATTGGCAAGCTCTACCAGCAGGTCCCGGTGCTGGACACCGGCGCACGCGGCGCCACCGTGACCTTCGTCGAGCGCGGTGTCGGCGACGTGCTGCTCGCCTGGGAGAATGAGGCGCACCTCGCTTTGAAGGCGTTCGGCGCGAACAAGTTCGAGATCGTGGCGCCGCCGCAATCGATCCTGGCCGAGCCGCCGGTCGCGATCGTCGACAAGATCGCCGACAGAAAGGGCAATCGCAACGTCGCCGATGCCTATCTGCAATATTGGTACACCAAGGAGGGGCAGGAGATCGCCGCGCGCAACTTCTACCGTCCGCGCGATGCCGAAATCGCCAAGAAGTACGAAAATGCCTTCGCCAAGGTCGAGCTGTTCACGATCGACGACGTTTTCGGCGGCTGGACCAGGGCTCAGAGGGAACATTTTGCCGACGGCGGCGTCTTTGATCAGATCTACAAGAACTGATCGGCGCTGTCTTAGGAGGCTTTTGCAGGGGGCCTGGTGAGCGCAGTTGCAGCACGACGCCGGACATTGCCGGGCTTCGGTCTCACGATGGGACTGACGCTGACCTGGCTGTCAGTGATCATCCTGATTCCGCTCGCCGGCCTGTTCCTGAAATCGCTCGAGCTCAGTCCGGAGCAGTTCTGGAACATCCTCTCCAGCCGCCGCACGCTGAACGCGCTCCGCGTCTCGTTCGGCCTCGCCTTTGCGGCGGCCTGCGTCAATCTCGTCATGGGCAGCATCATCGTCTGGGCGCTGGTGCGCTACCGCTTTCCGGGCCGGCGGTTGTTCGATGCCATCGTCGACGTGCCCTTCGCGCTGCCCACGGCGGTCGCCGGCGTGGCGCTGACCGCGCTGTTCGCCGAGAAGGGTTGGCTGGGCGCGCCGCTCGCCGCGCTCGGCATCAAGGTGGCGTTCACCCCGCTCGGCATCTTCGTCGCGATGATCTTCATCGGTATTCCCTTCGTGGTGCGCACGGTGCAGCCGGTGCTCCAGGATCTCGACCCTGAGATCGAGGAGGCCGCGGGAAGCCTCGGCGCCAGCCGTTGGCAGACCATCTTCCGCGTGATCCTGCCGTCGCTCGCACCGGCGCTGCTCACCGGCCTCGCGCTCGCTTTCGCCCGGGCCGTCGGCGAATACGGCTCGGTGATCTTCATCGCCGGCAATCTGCCCAACGTCTCCGAGATCGCGCCGCTCCTGATCGTGATCCGGCTCTCCGAGTTCCGGTACGCCGATGCGACCGCGATCGCGGTGGTCATGCTGGTCGTGTCGTTCGTGATCATCTTTGCCGTCAACCGGCTCCAGCGCTGGGCGCAGAGCCGGATTCCGGCGCGCTGAGGGCGGATCATGACGATGCAGATCGCAGATTCCATACCGCTCTCGGCCTCCGACGCGAAGGCGCGTGCGCAGGCGGCGGCAGCGCGGGACAATTTGCGTACCGAACCGCGCGCGGTGCGCATCACCATCATCGCCCTCGCGATGATCTTTCTCACCGTCTTCGTCGTGCTCCCGCTCGTCGTCGTCTTTGCGCAGGCGTTATCGAGGGGCGTCGTCGCCTATCTCACCGCGCTCGCCGAGCCGGAGGCGCTGGCTGCAATCAGGCTGACACTGCTGGTCGCAGCGATCTCGGTAGGCCTCAATCTGGTGTTCGGCCTCGTCGCCGCCTGGGCCATCGCCAAGTTCGATTTTCCGGGCAAGACGTTCCTGATCACGCTGATCGACCTGCCGTTCTCGGTCAGTCCGGTGATCTCGGGTCTCGTCTTCGTGCTGCTGTTCGGCGCACAGGGCTATTTCGGCAGCTGGCTGCGCGACCACGACATCCAGATCCTGTTCGCGGTGCCCGGGATTGCGCTCGCCACCACCTTCGTCACCTTTCCCTTCGTGGCCCGTGCGCTGATCCCGCTGATGCAGGAGCAGGGCACTCAGGAGGAGGAGGCCGCGATCTCGCTGGGCGCCTCGGGCCTCCAGACCTTCTTCCGCGTCACGCTGCCCAACATCAAATGGGGGGTGCTCTACGGCGTCCTGCTCTGCAACGCCCGCGCCATGGGCGAGTTCGGCGCGGTCTCGGTCGTTTCCGGCCACATTCGCGGCGAGACCAACACCATGCCGCTCCTTGTCGAGATTCTCTACAACGAGTACCAGTTCGTCGCAGCCTTCGCGATCGCCTCGCTTCTGGCGATGCTGGCGCTGATCACGCTGATCGTGAAGACCGTTCTCGAACGTCATCTGGACGAAGGACAAGAGCCAAGTGACCATTGAAGTCAGAAATCTCGTCAAGTCGTTCGGCAGCTTCAAAGCCCTCGACGGCGTCGATCTCAAGGTCGACAGCGGCGAGTTGGTGGCGCTGCTCGGTCCGTCCGGCTCCGGCAAGACCACGCTACTGCGGATCGTCGCCGGGCTCGACTGGCCTGATTCCGGCGAGGTCTTCATCAATGGCGAGGACGCGCTGGCGCAAGGCGCGCGAGAGCGTCACGTCGGCTTCGTGTTCCAGCACTATGCGCTGTTCCGCCACATGACGGTGTTCGAGAACGTCGCCTTCGGCCTGCGCGTGCAGCCGCGCGCGGTCCGCAAGGACGAGGCGGCGATCCGCGTCCGGGTCAAGGAGCTGCTCGATCTCGTACAGCTTGATTGGCTCGCCGATCGCTACCCGAGCCAGCTTTCCGGCGGCCAGCGCCAGCGCATCGCGCTCGCCCGCGCGCTCGCGATCGAGCCGCGCATCCTGCTGCTCGACGAGCCGTTCGGCGCGCTCGATGCCAAGGTGAGGAAAGAGCTGCGCAAATGGCTGCGCTCGCTGCATCATGAAATCCACGTCACCTCGATCTTCGTCACCCATGACCAGGAGGAGGCGCTGGAAGTCGCCAACCGCGTCGTGGTGATGGACAAGGGCAGGATCGAGCAGATCGGCTCGCCCGATGACGTCTATGAGAGCCCGGCGAGCGCGTTTGTTCATGGCTTCATCGGTGAGTCCATCGAGCTGCCGGTTCAGGTCGAGGGCGGCGCTGTGAGGCTCGACGGCCGGCCGCTCGCCCTCGCGGCGGACGGACTTGCGCCTGGCGCGTCAAAGCTGTTCGTGCGGCGACATGACATGCTGGTCGGTCCGCCCGGCAGCGGCGCCTTCGAGGGCGCGGTCCGGCATGTCCGCAATTTCGGCCCCGTACAGCGCGCCGAGGTCACGCTCTCGGGCGGCCAGACCATCGAGATCGACGCCCCCCGCGACAAGGAACTTCGCGCCGGCGACACCATCGGCCTTGAGCCTCGCCGTTACCGGATATTTGGGGGCTAGCACAGTCATTCCGGGGCGATGCGGAGCATCGAACCCGGAATCCCGAGATTGAGGCAAGAGATTCCGGTTCGTACTGACGCGCGCCCGGGAATGACGGCTCAGATTTTCTTCAATATTCACCTTTCAGCCACGGTTGGTATGCAACAACGCCCCCTCATTTGGGGGCCTCGATTCATGCGCGCTGCGGCCGCAATTCTCATCACTTTGTTGCTCGCTGGCTGTGCCGGCAACGAAGCACCGGTCCAGCAGCCATCCATGTATACCGACATGGCGGTTCCGGGCTCCAAGCTCGATGCGCAGGCAGCTGCGGTGATGATCTCGCAGTACCGCCAGAACAACGGGCTCGGCACCGTCGTGATCGATCCGGACCTGATGCGGCTCGCAGAGTCCCAGTCGGGCGCGATGGCGGCCGCGAACAAGATGGACCACGACGTCCGCGCGCCGCTGGCCAAGCGTCTCGCCGCCGGCGGTTATCCCGCGACCGTGGCGGTCGAGAACATCTCGGCCGGCTATCATACGCTGGCGGAAGCGTTTTCCGGCTGGCGCGACTCGCCTCCTCACCGCGCCAACATGCTCAAGGGCGGTGTCACAAAATTAGGCATCGCGGCGAGCTATGCTCCCGGTACCAAATACAAGGTGTTCTGGACCATGATCCTGGCCTCGACGGAGCCCCGATAAGCCAGACTTGATCCGGGATGCATTGACGCCGCGGCGGAGTGTCGCCACGGTGGCCAGCCTTTTGCTATTGTTCCCGAATGACAGATCATAGTCCGGACATCGCAACGATCCCGACGAATGCGCAACGCGTCCTGGTTCTCCAGGGCGGCGGCGCGCTCGGCTCCTATCAGGCCGGGGCCTATCAGGCGCTGTGCGGCTACGGCTTCGAGCCGGAATGGGTGGCTGGCATCTCCATCGGCGCGGTCAACGCTGCCATCATCGCCGGCAATGAGGGCCAGACGCGCGTCAAGCGGCTCAAGGAGTTCTGGGAGATGGTCTCCGCGCCGGTCCCGTGGAAGCCGATCGGCACGAGCGACCACAGCCGCGAGCTGTTCAATTCGACCAGCGCTGCGCTGATTGCGACCTTCGGCGTGCCCGGCTTCTTCACGCCGCGCATTCCGCCGGCGCCGCTCTGGCCGCCGGGACATCCCGAAGCGGAAAGCTATTACGACACATCGCCGCTGAAGAAGACGCTGGAGCGTCTCGTCGATTTCGACCGCATCAACGATCTGAAGACGCGGCTGTCGGTCGGTGCGGTCGGCGTCACCTCGGGCAACTTCAAATATTTCGACAATTACGAGTTCAAGAAGCTCGGCAAGTCCATCGGCCCCGAGCACATCATGGCCTCCGGTGCGCTGCCGCCGGGCTTTCCTTCCGTGAACATCGACGGCGAACATTACTGGGACGGCGGCATCGCTTCCAACACCCCGCTCGACTACGTGCTCGATGCCGAGGTCGAACGCGACATGCTGATCTTCCAGGTCGATCTGTTCTCCGCGCGCGGGGATCTGCCGAACTCGCTGCTGGAAGCGGCCGAGCGCGAGAAGGACATCCGCTATTCCAGCCGCACGCGGATGAACACCGACAAGAACAAGCAGCTGCACAACGCGCGACGCGCCGTGCGTGACCTGATCAGCAAATTGCCGGACTATCTCAAGAACGATCCTTCCGTCGAATTCCTGGCGAAAGTGTCGCGCGAAAGCACCGTCACGGTGGTGCATCTGATCTATCGCAGCAAGAACTACGAATCCTCGTCCAAGGATTACGACTTCTCGCATGTCGCCATGGTCGAGCATTGGGAGGCCGGCGTGCGCGACGTGCATCTGTCGATGCGCCACAGGGACTGGCTCGAGCGGCCCCAGTCCAGCGAGACCATGGTGACCTACGATCTCACGGGGGACGTCACCGCGCCCCCGGCAAAAAGGAGCGAATAGAATGGCTAGTCTGTCAGGCAAGAACGCCGTCGTGACCGGATCGACCAGCGGCATCGGGCTCGCCTATGCGCGCGCCTTCGCCGCCGCCGGTGCCAATGTCGTCATCAACGGCTTCGGCTCGGCCGAGGACATCGAGAAGGAACGCGCCAAGATCGAGTCCGACTTCAAGGTCAAGGCGATCTACTCGCCGGCCGACATGACCAAGCCCGCCGAGATCGCCGGCATGATCGCGCTCGGCGAGAAGACGTTCGGCTCGGTCGATATCCTCGTCAACAACGCCGGCATCCAGTTCGTGTCGCCGATCGAGGAGTTTCCGCCGGAGAAGTGGGACCAGATCATCGCGATCAACCTCTCCTCGGCCTTCCATGCCATCCGTGCCGCCGTCCCCGGCATGAAGAAGAAGGGGTGGGGCCGCATCATCAACACGGCGTCCGCGCATTCGCTGGTGGCCTCGCCCTTCAAGTCGGCCTATGTCTCGGCCAAGCACGGCATCGCCGGCCTCACCAAGACCGTGGCGCTGGAGGTCGCGACCCACAAGATCACCTGCAACTGCATCAGCCCCGGCTACGTCTGGACGCCGCTGGTCGAGAAGCAGATCCCCGATACGATGAAGGCGCGCAACCTGACACGCGAGCAGGTCATCAACGACGTGCTGCTGGATGCGCAGCCGACCAAGGAGTTCGTCACCTCCGAGCAGGTCGCCGCGCTCGCGCTGTTCCTGTGCAGCGACGATGCCGCGCAGATCACCGGCACCAATCTGTCGATCGACGGCGGCTGGACCGCGGAGTAAGAACGCGATGTCGGAGGGTGGGCAAAGGCGCGTCAGCGCCGTGCCCACCGTTCTTCCGCGATTGAGAGAAGTGGTGGGCACGCTTGCGCTTTGCTCACCCTGCGAGAGTGAGAGCGAGGCGGCATTGCCGCTCAATGGCTCCAGGCCAGCGCCGTGACGATGGCCGAGGACAGGTTTAGTTCCGCGAAGACGATCCGGCCAGCGACCACGAACAGCACGCAGGCAAGCGTCAGCCGCAGCACCGTCTCGGGCACGCGCGTCGCGCTATAGCTGCCGACGATGATGCCGGGCAGAGAGCCCAGCAGCAGCACTCCCATCAGGGCCCAGTCGACGTCACCGAGCGCCCAATGTCCGATGCCGGCGACGAGTGTCAGCGGCACCGCATGGGCGATGTCGGAGCCGACGATGGTCGCCATCGGCAGGCGCGGATAGAGCAGCAGCAGCACGGTCACGCCGACCGCGCCGGCGCCGACCGAGGAGATCGAGACCAGCACGCCCAGCACGACGCCGGTGATCACGGTCGCAATCAAAGTGGTGCGCGCGTCGACCTGCTCGAGGCGCTTTCGATAGCGGTCCATGATCGACTTGCGAAAAATCAACGAGGTCGCAGTCAGCAGCAGCGCAAAGCACAGCACCAGATTGACCAGGCTGCGCTCGGCATCGCTCTTGAGGTCGAGCTTCCACAGCACCAGCAGCGTCACCGCGCTGGCAGGAATGCTGCCGCAGGCGAGCCGCAGCACCGCCGGCCAGTGCACGCTGCGCGACCAGCCATGGACCACGCTGCCGCCGGTCTTGGTGGCAGCGGCGTAGAGCAGGTCGGTGCCGACCGCGGTGGAGGGGTGGACGCCGAACAACAGGATCAGCAGCGGCGTCATCAGCGAGCCGCCGCCGACGCCCGTCATGCCGACAAGCAGGCCGACGGCGAATCCGGAGGCGACGTAGAGTGGATCGAACATATCGGGGAATCTTAGGTTGATCTCGTCGGATGGGCAATACGACGTAGAATAAACTTTCCCTGACGAGCAAGCCATTGGATTAAATAAGAAAAATCTTTCAGCGGAGTGGCGACAGACAGTCGTTTCGCCCAAATCGGTGCCCTCTCGCGAAACAGCCGTTCGCAGTGCTCACGCGCCGACGCCGAGGAAATCCCGCGCTAGGTCGGGATTTGCGGTCAGCTCGGCGGAAGTGCCCTCGAACACCACATGGCCGTTGTTGAGGCCGTAGACGCGGGTGGCGAAGCTCAGCGCTGCGGCGACGTTCTGCTCGACCACGATCATGGTGCGGCCTTCGCGCGCGAGGCTGGCGGCGACGTTGACGAGGTCGCGCACGATCAGCGGCGCCAGTCCCTCGAACGGCTCGTCGAGCAGGATGATGCGGGCGTCGCGGATCAGCGCGCGGGCGATCGAGAGCATCTGCTGCTCGCCGCCCGACAGCGTTCGTCCGAGGGATTTGCGTCGTTCCTTCAGGCGCGGAAACACACCGTAGATGCGCTCGAACGACCACGCGTTCGGCGCGGTCAGGGCCGCGATACGCAGGTTCTCCTCGACCGTCAGCCCGCCGAAGATCGCGCGCTCCTCCGGGACGAGCTGCACGCCCATGTTGGCAATGGCGGATGGAGCGAGGCCGCTGATCGGCTTGCCATCGAGCCGGATCTCGCCACTCCTCGGGGCGAGCACCCCCATGATCGAGCGCAGCGTCGTGGTCTTGCCGGCGCCGTTGCGACCGAGCAGCGCCACGACCTCTCCCTCCTCGACCCGGATCGAGAGGTCGAACAGGACGTGGGAATCGCCGTAGAGCGTGTTGATGCGGTCGACTTCAAGCAGGCTCATGCGCGTGAAGCCCTCCGAGGTAAGCGTCCTGAACCTGCTGGTTGCCGCGGATCTCGTCGGCCGTGCCGTCGGCGAGCAGGCGGCCTTCGTAGAGCACGGTGATGCGCTCGGCGAGGCCGAAGATCGCGTCGAGGTCGTGCTCGACGATGACGATGGTGCAGGTCCGGGCGATGTCGCGGATCAGCGCGCAGGTCGCGGCGCGTTCGGACGGGCTCATGCCGGCGAGGGGCTCGTCGAGCAACAGCACCTTCGGGCTCGTCGCAAACGCCATGCCGATCTCGAGCCGCCGCTTCTCGCCATAGGCGAGGATGTGCGCCGGCGTGTCGGCGCACGCCGAAAGATCGAGCAGCGCCATGATCGCCTCGATCTGTGCCTCCACCTCCGGCAGGCTGTCGGCCGTTCGCAGCAGGTCGATCCGCAGCGGTCCGCGGCAGCGCGCCAGGGCGGCGATGCGCAAATTCTTCCGCACCGAGAGATTTGGAAAGAGCTGGTTCAACTGGTTGGACTTGGCGATGCCGAACTGCGCGGACCGGCTGACGCCGTGGCCGGTCACCTGCGATCCGAACAACAGCACATGACCCGAGGTCGGGCTGACCTCGTCCAGCAGCATCTTGAACAGCGTGCTCTTGCCGGCGCCGTTGGGGCCGATCACGGCATGAATGGATCCGCAGCGGACCTTGAACGAGACGCCGTCAACCGCCTTCAGGCCGCCATAGTGCCGCGCCAGCGCGCAGGCTTCCAGGGCAACGTCGCTGTCGCCGGTGGCGGGTGACGGCAATGGCAGGGCGGTGTCGCGCCCCCTGCTCGATGCAGCTTTCACCGCGCCGGCCTCAATCGCCTCGGTTGCGGCCTCGGCGGCCCGACGTGCGGAAAGGGTCCGGCGCTCGGTCAACCAATGGATGATCTCGCCGCAGATACCGCGGCGCAGGCCGACGACCAGGGCGATGAAGGCGATGCCGAGCACCAGTTTCCACAGCGTGGTGAGGCCGGGAACGAGCTGGAGATTGTCGCGCAGCCAGAGCCAGACCGCGGCGCCGACCAGCGGTCCGATCAGGGTGTTGGCGCCGCCGACGATGGTCTGGACCACGAGCTGGCCGGACGTCTCCAGCGAGAACGCGTCCGGCGGCATGTAGCTCTGGAACGAGCCGAGCAGGCCGCCGGCGAGTCCGGCATAGAGCGCGGCGATGACGAAGGCCGCGAGCTTGTAGGCCGGCACGTTGTGGCCGAGCATTGCGACGCGCGCGGTGTTCTCCTTGATCGCGAGCAGGATCGCGCCCACGGGAGAGCGGACGATGCGGCGTGCCAGCACGTAGCCGCCGAAGAAGATCACCGCGAACAGCACGTACATCGGCAGGCCTGCGCCGATGCGGATGGCATGTTCGCCGAAGCCGAGCACGGGCACCGGCACCCCGGGGATGCCGTTTTCGCCACCCGTGTAGTGCGACAGCGGCGAGTTCTCGATGAAATAGGCCATCTGGCCGAACGCCAGCGTGATCATCGTGAAGTAGATGCCGATGCGGCGCACCGCAAGCCAGCCCACGACGAGCCCGAATGCGCCGGCCGATATCGTGCCGGCGGCGAGCGCCAGCCACACGCTGCTCAGCGTGCCGGAAACCAGCAGATACGCCGTGACGAAGCCGCCGACGCCGTAGAACGCGGCCTGGCCGAACGACAGGAGGCCGGCGAGGCCAAACAGGATGTCGAAGCCGAGCCCGATCAGTCCCCAGTTCAGCACCCGCGTCAGCAGGTCGATGGAGAAGCCGAGATGCGGCAGCATCACCGGTGCCGCAATCAGCGTGGCGAGAATCGCGAGCTCCGGAATGTGGCTCCGCAGCCCGCCCGATCGCGACCTGTTCATACCCGTCCTTCCGAGCCGAACAGGCCCTGCGGACGCAATACCAGCAGCAGCGCCATCAGCGCGTAGAGCATCACTTCCGAATAGGAGGAGTTGAACGCGCTGGTGAGGCTGACGATCTCGCCTGCGATCAGCCCGCCGACCACCGCGCCCGGGAACGAGCCGAGGCCGCCGAGCACGATCACGACGAAGGACTGCGCCATGAAATTCGCGCCCATGTCCGGCGTCACCGCGACGACCGGAGCATACAGCATTCCGGCGAGACCGACTGCGACGACGCCGATCGCGAACACCAGCAGGAAGGTGCGCCGCAGGTTGATGCCGAGGATGCCGACCATGCCGGGGTTCTCGATTCCGGCGCGAACCACGAGGCCCATCGAAGTCCGGTAGAGCACGAGATAGAGGCCGACCAGCAGCGTTGCGATGATGGCGATGAGCTGGAGGCGGTAGGTCGGATAGATCAGGAAGCCGAGCTGCGTTGCGCCCTGTCCCCACGACGGCGTCGGCACGCGCTGCGCGTTGCCGCCGAAGACGGCGCGCACGCACTCCACGAGCACGATGCCGATGCCGTAGGTGACGAGGATCTGGTCTTCATGCGGCCGGCCGTAGAAGAAGCGGATGATCAGGCGCTCGAGCAGGAAGCCGAGCACCAGCATGAAGCCGCAGCCGACCGCGATCGCGAGCAGGAACGACTGGGTGTATTGCAGCATGACGAAGGCGGCATAGGCGCCCACGGCGAACAACGCGCCGTGGGCGAAGTTCAGGACACCGAGCGTGCCCAGGATGATTGTCAGGCCGCTGCTGACGAGCGCCAGCAGCGAACCGAGGGCGAGGCCGTTGAAGGCCTGCGAGGCGAGGGCGGGCCAGCTTGGCATCCGGGCGGCTCAGGTATAGGGGCCGAGCTTGCAGCCGAACAGGTCCGGCGGATTCATCACGCTCTCGCCTTCGGCCACGTCGACGATCTCGTAATAGTCCTCGGGTCCCTTCATCGCCGCCGGCGCCTTGCCGCGCAGGACCGGGATCGGGCGCACCATCTGGTGATCCTCGGCGCGGAAATAGACCTTGCCGATCGTGGTCTCGTAGGGCTGCTCCTTCGAGGCCTCCATCGCCTTGATGACGTCGACCGGATTGAAGCTCTTCACCCGCTCGACCGTCAGCGCCCAGAGATAGGTCTGCATGTAGCCGATATGGGCGCCCCAGCGCGGGTGATATTTGTTCTTCGCGACGAAGGCGTCGACGAAGCCCTTCGCGAGCGGATAGCGATCCGACAGCGTCCACCAGAAGTCGCAGCTGCCATAGACGCCCTGCATGATTTCGGGGCCGAGCTCCTTGTCCTGGAACGAGGACAGGTTCGGCACCACCAGTTTCATCTTCTTGAGCACGCCGAACTGCTCGGCCTGCTTGGTCGAGGCGACCGCGTCGGCGCCGAAGGCGATGTTGACGAACACGTCCGCACCGCTGTTGGCGATGTTGAGAAGCGCCGAGGAATAGTCGGTGGTGCCGAGCGGAACCACTTCCTTGGCGACCTGTTGCCAGCCCTGTTCCTTCGAGAACTTCGCGAAGCTGTCATAGACCGTGTGACCGTAGGTATAGTCGGGCACCAGGAAGGCGGTCTTCATGTTTTTGCCGAGCGCCTTGGCGACGACGGGCGCGAGCGCCTTGGCGGCCATGTAGGCGTTCTGCTGCGAGCGGAAGCCATAGCGCTGGCAGTTCTTGCCGGTAATGTCGTTGGAGCCGGCGATGCCCACCATGTAGAGCACCTTTTCGCGCGAGCCCAATTCCTCCAGCGCGATCGCGCTGGCGCTCGACACCGAGCCTGACAGCATGATCGCCTTGTCGCGCTGGATGAACTGCGTGGCGCTCTGCACGTCGAGATTGGGTTTGCCCTCGGTGTCGGATACCTTGTAGCGGATCTGGCGGCCGAGCACGCCCTTGCCTTGCAGGCCCCATTTCTTCGCGGCATCGCCGCCCGCGTTGATCTCCGAGATCGCCAGCTCGTAACCAAGCTTGAGATCTCCGCCGTCGCCGGAGAAGACGCCGGTGAGCGGAATGGTCAGTCCGATGAAGACCGAGTCCGCGGTGACGCCGTCCGGGAAGGTGCCGATGCTGGCCGGCGTCTGCGCCCAGGCGGCGCTACCTGGAAGCACGAGACCGGCAGCGGCGCCGGCGCTTCCGAGCAGAATCTGACGACGATCGAGCTTCATGACTCACCTTCCATGTTTCATCACCGCCGGATCGGCCGGTGCATTGCGGTTGGGTACGAGCCGGGCTCACGCCCCGGCATCGATGTGATCGCTCTCCGTGTCCGGCTGGGACGCCGCGTTTCCGGTGAAGGACACGGGATTGAGCCGGCGGCGGTTGACGCTGAGATCGAAAATGTCGAATCGGTTGTAGTAGCCGACCACGTCGTGAAACTGCTTGGGCTCGACGCAGCGGTTGAGATCGATCTCGGCGTAGAGGATGCCTTCCTCGTCGCGCAGCGCCTCGCCGATCTGCTCGCCGGTCGGATCGAGGAAGAAGGTTTCCGCGCGCGGCGTCGCGTCGAGCACGGCGGCGGCGGAGGCGTCGCGCGCCACCAGCATGTCGCGCGCCGCCTTGTCGAGCACACCCGCGGTGACGAGGCCGAACACCTTTGCCTCGAAGCAATGCGCGCTCGCCCGGATCCGGGTGGCCGCTGCGATGTGGTAATTGCCGCCACCGGCCGGCCGGCGGGTCGGCCAAACCGGCGGCCAGCTCGAAATATGAAGCTGCTCACCCTGCGCCATCAGCGAATAGCGTGCCAACGGGTTGGTGTTCTCGCCGCAGATCAGTTGCCCGATCTTGCCGAGCCTGGTGTCGACGACGCGCAGGCCCGCGCCGTCGCCGCCGCTCCAGATCAGCTTCTCGTAGAAGGTCGGCACCAGCTTGCGGTGGTGGTTGAGGATCTCGCCGTCCTCGCCGATCAGGAGGTTGCTATTCCAGATCGCGCCGACGCTCGCCGGCGACTTCTCGCTGATGCCGATCGACACCACGACGCCAAGCGCGCGCGCTTCGTCGCGGATCGCCTTGATCTCGGGACCGTCGACCAGCACGGACTGGTCCGCCATGCGGACGAACAGGTCGTGATTGTCGATCGGAGCCCACAGCGCAGCCCATACCGGGAATGCAGGAATGAACGTCTCGGAGAATGCCACGATCTCGGCGCCGGCGGCGGCTGCCTCACGGATGAGCGAGATTGCCTTCTTTGTGGTCGCCGAGCGGTCTAGAAACACTGGCGCAGCATGGACCGCAGCGGCCTTGAAGCGAGGAAGCATGGCTTTGTCCTTGGTTCAGGACAGGCTAGTGGCGTCCCCGGGGCCTCGATACAGACAATCCTGCAAGACGGCTTGCAGGGGGCGACAATCCGTCCCACCGTACGTCGCTGGCACAACGCTTGCTGTCTGGTGGGCATGCAGGAGTTCAACTCGCTCGACTGGGACGACCTCAAGATATTTCTTCACGCAGCCCGCGGCGGCAGCCTGGGCAGCGCGGCCAAGCGTCTGCGGGTCGACCAATCCACCATCAGCCGGCGGATCGCGCATCTCGAATGCACGCTGGGCGCGACGCTGTTCGAGCGATCGCCGCAGGGGTTGCGTGTCAACGAAGCCGGCGAACGCCTGCTCTGTCACGCCGAGCGGATCGAGAGCGTCGTCATTGCGATGCATCAGGACGTGCAGCGCGGCGGCAGCCGGATGGCGGGCCGCGTCCGGCTCGCGACGATGGAAGGCATCGCCTCGCTCTATCTCGCATTTCGCTTCGCGCCGCTGCGGCAACGTTATCCAGATCTCACCGTCGAGCTCCTGACCTCGCCGCAGGCGGTCTCGGTCAATCGCCGCGAGGCCGATATCTTCCTGAGCTTCTTCCGTCCGCCGGGACAGGGCATGGCGTCCGAGCGGCTCGGCAGCTTTCAGCTCGCCCTCTACGGCTCCCGAGATTATCTCGCCCGCGAGGGCATGCCGGAACGGCCCGCAGACCTCGCGCGCCACAGCTTCGTCACCTACATCGACGATCTGATCCAGCTGGATTCGGTGCGCTGGCTCGACGACATCATCCGCAATCCGCCGGTCAGCTTTCACTCCAACAGCATGATCGCGCAGATGAACGCAGCGGCCGGCGGCATCGGCCTGGTGCTGCTGCCGAGCTTTGCGGTAGCTGGCCGCAGCGATCTGGTTCCGGTGTTGCACGAGAAGATGTCGACGACGCGCGACGTCTGGATCAACGTCCACAGCGATCTCCAGTTCGTGCCGCGCGTCCGCGCCGTATCGAGCTATCTCAAGGCTATGTTCAAGTCCGACCCGCTGATGCAGGCGGATACGTCGGGCCGCAAGATGCTCGACGCGCTGCTGGTGGCGGATGCCGCGGTCGTCGCATTTCAGAGCGGCTGAGGACGCGACGGCTAAGCCGTGCGGCGGCCGAATGCCAGCACGTGCAGGCCGAGCCGCTGCCGCACGATCCAGAACAGCAGCACCGTCTCGAAGCTGAGCGAGATCGAGGTTGCGGCCGCGGCACCATGGCCGCCATAGCGCGGCACCAGCGCAATGCAGAGCACGAGGTTCATCGCGAAGGCCAGGGCATAGGCCAGCGCGCAGATCTTCTGCTGCCCGAGCATGTTGAGCAGCCGCTCCACCGGCCCGATCGCGGAGCGCACCACGAGCCCGATCGCGGCGACGAACATGATGTCGTAGCCGACCACGAATTGCGGCCCGAACAGCCAGAGCAGCGGCTTGCCGAGCGCCAGCAGCACGATGGTCGCGGCCAGCGACGGCCAGAACGTCCAGTTGATGGCATGCGCCACATAGGCCGAGAGGCGCGCTTTGTCGCCGAGCGCATTGTATTCCGCGAAGCGATGCGCCGTCGTGGCCGACATCGCGTAGTGGATGAAGGAGACCAGCGCCAGTGTCTTCACCACGGCGAAATAGACGCCGACCTCGTCCGAGGGGCGGAACTGCTGCAGCACCAGCACGTCGGTGTAGGAGAGCAGGAGGTAGAAGCTCTCGACCAGCAGGATCGGTAGTGAGACGGCGAGCCAGCCCCTGACGTCGTAGGCCTTGCGTCCCGGCCCGATGTGATCGGCGAGCTTGCGGTTCAGCACCAGCATCTGCCCGGTCATCGCGATCCACACCGCACCTGCGCTCGCGACCATCGCGGCGACCGCGCCGAGATGATAGCCGAGCAGGAAGGCCGCGGCCGTGAGGCCGATGATCAGCGCCTGGCGGATGATGAATTGCGGCATCAGGCCGAGTTGCATCCAGTCATGCGAGCGCGCGATGCCGTCCTGGGTGTTGGCGACGACGAAGGCCGGCAGCGTCATGCAGCCGATATAGAGTGGCAGCTCCTCGGCCGGATCGATCCACGGCGACAGCAGCTTGACGATGCCGGCTAGGGCGAGCGAGACCAGCGTCGACACGGCAAAGGTCAGCCAGCGGCTGCCGGAGAGGAAGCCGCGCAGCAGCGCCTGATCGCCGCTCGCGCGGTACTCCGGGATGATCTTCTGCGCGGAGGCGGAGATGCCGAAATCCATCATGCTGCCGAGCAGCAGCACCCAGGTCCAGACATAGACGTAGACGCCGTAGTCGGACGTGCCCATCCAGCGCGCCAGCAGAACCTGCGAGACATAGGCGAGCCCCGCGCTGATCACGCGGATGAGGAAGATGGTGCCGGCGAGCCGCCGCGTCAGCGACGCCTCGCTCGATCCGCCCGTCAGCTTGGCCCGCAGCCGCGCCATCAGCCCGGCCGGTCCGGTCGTTCCGGGTTGTGCATCCATGACGGCCACGTCGAACAGTCCCCAGGCGTCCCGCATGCTGCGGCATGCCAGGGGACTAGCAACCATTCGTTAAGATTCGGTTGGGTGGGGTTCCCATACTCAGTGTCGTCCCGGACAAGCGAAGCGCGGATCCGGGACCCATAACCCCAGGGAGAAGTTGCGGCGCGAGCTGGTCACTCCGAATCTTCGCCAAACCACACCCTGTGGCTATGGATCCCGGATCGGCGCGCGCTAAGGCGCGCTTGTCCGGGACGACAGCTGAGCGTGGGCGAGACCAGTACAATTCAGTCGCGCTGACGGTCCGGACGGCTGCCGGAACGACAGCTCCGCCTCACTCCAAATTCGTATTGAACTCGTACGCCTTGTCGGGCCCGACCAGCGTGAACTTCAGCGCGGCGCCATCCGGCTTGGCGTCCGGCGGCAGTCCGTCGAGTTCGAAAGAAAACCGCGTCACCCCAGGCGGGCTGTGCGGCATTGGTGCGGGAATCGGCAGCGCCCAGTCTGGCGTCGGCCCTTCCACGAACAGATTGACGTTGCGGTTGTCCGGCGTCACCACGTCGACCACCACGTTCTTGGGCCCGTCACGCTTGACGTCGCGGATGGTGAGCGGATTGGGGTCGCCGATATTGGCGGGCTTGGGCACGGTGTCGAGCGCGGCACGCAAGTTCGCATCCTCGGTCGAGGCGACGCTGTTGAAGCCGAGCTCGGCGCTGGCCTCGACCGGAATGCAGAGCTTCTCGCACACCGCGTAATTGATCTCGGCGCGCAAGGTCACGGGCTTGTCGGCCGCCTTGGCGACGATGCGCAAGGGCAGCACGATCTGGTTGTGGTAGCCGATCGAATGGCCGCCCGCGCCGTCGTCGAATTTCAGCGGCGCCGGCCACATGATCGTCACCGCCTCGACATTCTCGGACTTCGAGAAGTCGAACCGCGGTGGAACGCCGGAATCGCCGGGGGTGCGCCAGTAGGTCTTCCAGCCGGGCTGGAGCTGGAACGCGATACCGCCTAGCAGGACCGCGCCGCTGCGCGATCCCGCCACCAGCCGCACCGCGGAATGTCCGTCCCGCTGCCACGGCGAAGCGTCATCGGCACGTGCTACGATGGCCAACGACGACGCAAGCAGGGTTGTCGCGACGCCAATCGCCGCACGCAGGGGAACTCTTGTGAGCATGGCACGTCTTTACAGGGTCGGCGCAGGGCAAACCATTGAATTGCTTGTGATGGATGCACTTGAACCAAGTCACCGCAAGGCTTGATTTGACAGCGGACCGGCCCGACATCAGGATAGGAATTGAAACCGGAGTGCTTCACCGATGGCTCCCACAGGCAAGAGGACGGGCGAAAGCACCCGCAGCTCGGGCCCCGCACTGCCCAATTCGGCCGGTTATCTCGACGGCCGGCTCCTGATTGCGATGCCCGTGATGGGCGATTCCCGGTTCGAGCGGTCGGTGATCTACCTCTGCGCCCATTCGGCCGAGGGAGCCATGGGCATCATCGTGAACCACCCCGCCGGCAGCATTGACTTCCCCGAGCTGCTGCAGCAGCTCGGCATCATCAGGAAGGGCGAGCACATCAAGCTGCCGGAGAATGCCGAAAGCATGAAGGTGCTGCGGGGCGGGCCGGTCGACACCGGCCGCGGTTTCGTGCTGCATTCCAGCGACTTCTACATCGAGAATGCGACGCTGCGGATCGATGATGGCGTCTGCCTCACCGCGACCGTCGACATCCTGCGCGCGATCGCCAACGGCTCCGGCCCCAAGCATGCCATCCTCGCGCTCGGCTATGCCGGCTGGGCGCCAGGACAGCTCGAGACGGAGATCCAGAGCAACGGCTGGCTGCATTGCGATGCGGATGCGGATCTGATCTTCGGCGACGACGTCGACGACAAGTACAACCGCGCTTTGCAGAAGATCGGCATCGATCCCGGCATGCTCTCGAACGAGGCCGGACACGCGTAGCCATAGTCGCTACCGCCACATACTCCGCTGTCGTCCCGGACAAGCGCGGCTCAAGCGCGCGTAGATCCGGGACCCATACTCCCAGGGTGAAGTTTGAGGCAGGCCGGTCACCACGAGTCTTCGCGAAACTACTCCCTGTGGTTATGGGTCCCGGATCGGCGCTTCGCGCCGGACAACGCTACGCGTTGCCCAGCGCTCCGCTTGTCCGGGACGACGACCTAATTTGTGGCTACTCCGACGCGGCCTATTCCGCCGCCTGCTGCTGTACCGTCGGCTCGGTCCCCGCCACCGTGGCCCTGCGCATGTCGCGGGGCTGCGACTGGTCGTAGCGGCGGACGCGGTGCATGGTCTGGCGGTTGTCCCACATCACGAGGTCATGCAGCTTCCATTTGTGGACATAGACGAATTCCGGCTGCGTCGCATGCTCGTTCAGGTCGCGCAGCAGCAGCCGGCCCTCCGGCACGCTCATCCCGACCACCTTGCCGGCATGCGATGACAGATAAAGCGACTTACGGCGATGGACGGGATGGGTCCGCACCAGCCGTTGCAGCACCGGTTTGAACATCTCCTTCTCCTCGTCGGTGTACTCGGTGAAGCCGAGCGATCCGCGCGAATACATCAGCGAATGTTCGCAGACGAGGTCCTCGATCTCCGCCTTGGTCTCGTCGTCGAGCGCGTCATAGGCGGCGCGCATGTCGGCGAATTCGGTGTTGCCGCCCTTCGGGTTCACCACGCGCGCCGACAAAAGCGAGAATTTTGCCGGGATGGGACGGAACGAGCTGTCGGAGTGCCAGAGGCAGTTGCCGAGATTGAACAGATGCGCGCGGCTGTCCTTCGCCAGCGGCTTGCCGTCCTTGCCGAGATTGGAGACGTCGTTCAGGCCGGATTGCAGCCGGTAATCCTTCTCCTTGGTCACGGTGCCGCCGCGCGCGTCCTCGCGCTGACCAAAGTTCAGCGCGAACGCCATCTGCTGCTCGTCGGTGATGTCCTGGTCGTGGAAAACCAGCACCGCATATTCGTCCATGGCCGCCTCGACCTGGCGCGCTTCATCCGGTGTGAGAGGCTTTCGCAAGTCGAGGCCGGAAACCTCGCCGACAAAATGCTTCTGAAGCTGCCGGATGGCGATCGTCATGACGTTCTCTCCCGCGGGTCGCGAGCGGCTACCCCGCTCTGTTGACGAAAAAGCTACTCCCGCATCAGTCGTTGTCAACGCTTCGAGCGCATGGCTCTCACGCGTTGCGGGCCATCAGCCCGCCATCGACCGGGATCACCGCGCCGGTGAGGAACGATGCCGCCGGCAGGCACAGGCTCAGCGTCATATGCGCGACCTCTTCTGGATCGCCGTAGCGGCCGAGTGCGGTTCGGCGCTTGGCGTAGATGGTCTTGTGCTCCTCGGAGATGCGGTCGGTGATGGCGGTGCGGATCGGCCCGGGGCAGATGCAGTTGACGGTGATGCCCTCGCGGCCGAGCTCCACCGCCAGCGAGCGGGTGAGGCTGGCAACGCCACCCTTGGCTGCCGAATACGGGCTGTGCAATGCGGTGGCCCCGAGCGCCTCGGTCGAGGCGATGTTGACGATGCGCGGGCTCTTCGACTTGCGCAAGTGCGGCAGCGCGGCACGGATGATGCGCGGATGCGCCGTCAGCATCACGGCGATGCCCCGGGCCCAGGCGTCCTCATAGGCCTCGTCGTCGATCGCAACACGCACGGAGATGCCGGCATTATTGACGACGATGTCGATTGCCCCGAAATGCGCGGCGACATCGCCGACCACGCGCTTGATCTCGCCGCCGTCGGCGACATCGAGCTTCCACGCCCTTGCTGAACCGCCGCTCGCCGCAATCTCCCTGGCGACAGCATGCGCGCCCTGCTCGTCGAAATCCGTGACGGCTACGTTCGCCCCCTCGGTTGCGAACACGCGCGCCGTCGCGCGCCCCATGCCGCTGGCCGCGCCAGTGACGAGAACCGTGAGGCCCTTCACGGACCGGCTGAGCTCCCTGGAGTAGGACATGCTGTTTCCTCGCGGCTGTGTTTGTTTTTGTTGTGATTGACAAGGCTGGCATCGATCCGCAGACAGGTCAAACAAGCAAGACGAAAGGGGAGGCCGCGATGGCGAACGAACTCGATTTCTCGGGCAAGCAGGTGCTGGTGGTCGGCGGTTCCAGCGGCATCGGCAACGGCATCGCGCAGGCTTTTCGCACGAGAGGCGCGCATGTCGCGGTTTGCGGCACGCGTGCTCGGCCTGCGGAATATTCCATCGAGGAAGGCTCCGATCTTACGGGGCTCGCTTATGCCCAGCTCGACGTCGGCAATGCCGGAGCGATCGAGGCGTTCAAGCCGTCCTTCGACAGGCTCGACATACTCGTGCTCGCGCAGGGCGCGGTGCTCTATCGCCGCGGCGAGTTCGAGATGGCCGGCTTTCGCAAGGTGGTCGAGGTCAACCTGATGAGCCTGATGGCCTGCGCGACGCGCTTCCATTCCATGTTGCGGGATTCAAAGGGCTCGCTGATCATCGTGTCCTCGACCGCGGCCTATCATTCCACCATGGGCAATCCCGCCTACAATGCGTCGAAGACCGGCGCGGTCGGATTGACGCGGACGCTGGGCGAGGCCTGGGCCGAGGACGGCATCCGCGTCAACGGCATCGGGCCCGGGCTCGTCGACACCAAGATGACGAAGGTGACGACCGACAATCCGAAGCGGCTCGAAGGCGCGCTTGCGCGCATCCCGCTGCGGCGATTGGGCACGCCGGCCGACATGGCGGGCGCGGCGCTGTTCCTGGCTTCGCCGCTGTCGTCCTACATCATCGGCCAGACGCTGGTCGTCGATGGCGGTCTCATTCTCTGATCCCGTGGAACTGCACTGCTCCTGATCGGTTACTTGGGTTGACCCCCGAGGAGGAGCAACATGGATACGGATCGGATTGTCGGATCGGCCAAGGAATATGCCGGCCGCGCGGAAGGCGCGATCGGAGACATCGCAGGCGATGCGAAGACGCAGGCGTCGGGCAAGGCGCGGGAAGCCGCAGGCACGGTGCAGAATCTCTACGGCCAGGCCAAGGATGCGGTGCGCGATGCCACGGACACCGCTGCGGGCTATGCCAAGGACGCCTATGAGAACAGCGGCGAGACCTTCCGCGACGGCTCGAAGGCGATCGCACAGAAGGTGCAGGACAACCCGCTCGGCGCGCTGCTGGTCGCCGGCGGCATCGGCTTCGCGCTCGCGCTCCTGATGTCGCGACCCGCGCGCCGCCCGCCGCCGCGTTGGCGCTATTAGGGCCGAGCCAATACGTCGTTCCGGGGCTCATGCCGCGTGCGCCCCGGAACGACATCTCAATCAGCAAGACAGATTACCGGAACATCTCCGCCGATCGCCCGACATTGGCAGGCGGGCGCGGAATCCCTGGATTGGAATTCGGATTGCGCGGCCCCGGGGCCGGCGTCCATTGGCGCGGCTGCGGAGAGCCGAAGCCGAAGCCGAAGAAATCCCGGCCTGCGGGCGTCGCCTGGGCCGGCTGCTGCGGCGGGGCCTGCGGCTTCTTCGGCGCGAGCTTCGGCGGCGCGATCACCGCGGCCGCTCCTGGCGCCCCCTGAGCCGTGCCGCCCTCGGGCGTCGTTGCGGCCACCGGCGTATCGCCCTTGGCCTGCTCACGGCCGACTTCCCGGCGCGGCCAGGCATAATCGTCGGCGCGGCCGGCCGGTGCCGCGAGCGGCTCACCCTTCACCATGGTCTTGGCTGCGAGCGCATCGACGGCGGCGGGACGCGTGCCCGGCCCGCCCAGTAATTGATCGGTCGAAATCGAGGCTGCAACCAGCGGCACGATCGGCCCCGCCAGCGGCCGCGGCGCGGGCTTGCCCGGCTCGGCGCTGGTATCGGGGGTGGCAGGCTCGCTCGGCAGCGCGATCGGGCCGGAGCGCGCCGCGAGCAGGCGCGTGATCTCGCGCTCGACATAATGCGCGAGCTTGCGCGCGCCGGCCTTGGTGAAATAGACGCCGTCGGAGCTGCGGAGCTGACGGATCTGGCCTTCGAAGTCCGGGCCCTTCTGGAGGAAGCGGCCGGCTTCGTCGACGAAGCCGTCCCACACGTCGACATAAGTGATGCCGGCCTTGGCCGCGCCCTCACGGTACAGCGAATCCAGGAACAGCGTATCCGCGGTGCCCTTCGTTCCGCGAACTGCGGGCAGGCCGACCCAGAGCACCGGCACGCCCTTGGCCTTGAGGATGTTGGCGAGCTCCTCGATCTTCTTGCCGTAGAGCTCGACCCAGCGATCGTCGCGGAATTCGTAGAGGCCGTTCGGGTTGCGCGCGGTCTTCTCCGGCGCGGCCGCGGGCGTGTCGGCATTGTCGGCATCGTCCTGCGGCAGATCGGCATCGGCAGGCTTGTCGTCCGACTTGGCGGCGGCGGTGTCGCCGGGCTTGGCCTCGCCCGGCTTTGCTGGCGGCTTGGCGCGCGCCCCTTTGTCGTTCTTCTTGTCCTTGTCCTTCTCCGTGGCCGCCTTGTCGGCGACGGGCTCGCGGATCGCGGCGCGGTCGTTGAGGCCGAGCATGACGACGATCACGTCGGGCTTCTCGGTCTCTAGAATGCCCCTGGCCGCCGCCGCCCAGTCCGCGGGCTCACCCCTCGGCTGATACTTGATGAGGCCCGACGTGGTCTTGTGCTTGCGGATCACGCCCATGTCGGGCTGCTCGCTGTAGGCGTCTTCCAGACCGTAAGCGAGCCAGTCGGCCATGGCATCGCCGATCACCAGCACGTTCTTCTCAGGGATGGTGTCGCGTTTCGCCGGCGACGGCGCGCGCGAAAAATCCTGACGCGGCGCCTGCTGCTGCGGCGGCGGGTACGGTGCGAAGAAGTCGCCGCCGAACCATCCGCCGCCTCCGCCACCGCCCCGCGGTGGCGGGGCCGCGCGCTGCGGCGGGCCGCCGAAACCGGGGAAGTTGAAGAACTGCGCCGAGGCAGGTCCTGCGACCGAGACCAGGATCGCAAGCGCCGTCCCCAGCGCGATCAACGGGCCGGTCTCGGTCAGCACCTTGAACAGGGACTTCTTCGACATGCGATCTCGGGCGCGCGCGAGGGGATTGGAAGCAGCTTAATATAATAACGGAATCAGGCCGCAAACGGGCAGATTCCTCTCCATAGGCCGGGGAACGGCGGCCGCCGTCAAGGCTGCCTGTCGAAATCCCGCCTCAGGGTTACTTTTAGCGCGATTTTACCGCCCGCGCAGCCGGTCCAGCACGTCCGATGAGGCAAATCCGTCGGCGGGGACCCCGATCGAGGCCTGGAAGTGGCGCAGGGCTTCCCGTGTCTGGCCGCCGAACTGGCCGTCCGGGGTGCCCTTGTAGAAGCCGCGCTGGGCCAGCAGCTGCTGCAGTTCCAGCCGCTCGGTGCGCGCCAGCTCCCGCTCCTGGCGCGGCCAGGGCTGCACGAAGGGCTGCCCCCCGCGCAGGCGATCGGCGAAATGGCCGATTGCCAGTGCATAGGCCTCGGCCGGGTTGTACTTCATGATGACGCGGTAGTTCTGCAGCATCAGGAAGCCCGGTCCCTGCGCGCCGGCCGGTGCCAGCAGATAGGCTTTCTCCGCCGGGTGCGGGAAGGGCTGCCCCGTCGCCCGCTTCAGCCCAAGCTTCTCCCATTGCGCGATCGTCATCGCCTTGGCGCGATCGGCCAGCATGTAGTTGAAGCCTTGGGGCACCACGACCTCGTAGCCCCAGGTCCGGCCGGACTGCCAGCCGTCCTTCTTCAGGTTGTTGGCGGTGGAGGCGATCAGGTCGGTGGGATTGTCGACGACGTCGCGCCTGCCGTCACCGTCGCCATCGACTGCGAAGCGCTTGAAGGCGGTCGGCATGAACTGGGTCGGGCCGAAGGCGCCGGCCCAGGAGCCGCGCAGCTGCTCAGGCCTGAGATCGCCGCGGTTGAGGATCTCCAGCGCGGAGAGGAACTCGTCCTTGAAATAGGCCTGGCGGCGGCCGATGCAGGCGAGAGTCGCGGTCGATTGCAGCACGCTGCGGTCGCCCATCTGCGTCGAGTAATTGGACTCGATGCCCCAGATCGAGGCGATGATGTAGCGGTCGACGCCGGTGGCCCTTTCGGTGGCGTCGAACTGCGCCTTGTACCTGGCGAGAATTTCGCGGCCCTTGGCGAGGCGGTTGTCGTTCACCAGGATGTCGAGATAGTCCCAGATCGACTTGGTGAACTCCGGCTGCGAATCCATGAGGTCCATGATGCGCAGGTCGGGGCCAAGGCCTGCGGTGAAGCGCTGAAAATTCTCCTGCGTGATGCCGCGCCGTGCGGCATCGGGCCACATCGCGGCGACGCAATTGCTGAAATTGCCGGCGGCTTCGCGGATCGCGGCGGCCGTCATCAACGGATGGCCCGAGGCGCCGTCCTCGCCGCTCCAGGGTTGAGCGCCGCCGGGGCCGGACGGCGCTTGCGAAGGTGCCGGATTGGCGCCCGAAAAGATCCCGCCGAACAGATTGGACAGGCCGTTCTGCGCCTGGGCGTGCGCGCAGGCCGGCAGCAGCGAAGCGGCAGCAACCATCGCTGCGCCGGTCAGAAATCCCGCCCGTTTTGCCAGCCCTGCCATCGTTTGCATCATGTCCCACCCGTCGGCCTGAAAAATTCCGTCACAGGAGGCCCGGTTAGCGTTGCCAATAGCTTAACAAAGGTGAAATTTTGGTGACGGCGTTTTTCTTAACTCTGACCGGGCGAGGCCCCACATCCGCCTTTGTTGGCGGCTGCAAACAGGCTAGCAAGAAGCCATTGCTCCCGTCACATGTGCCCTCAGGTATTCGATCGATCACATGAGAATTCGCAAAGCTGTATTCCCCGTCGCCGGCCTCGGCACCCGCGTCCTGCCTGCCACCAAGGCGATGCCGAAGGAAATGCTGACCATCGTCGACAAGCCGCTGATCCAGTACGTCTATGACGAGGCGAAGGAAGCCGGCATCGAGCACTTCATCTTCGTCACCGGCCGCAATAAAGGTGTCATCGAGGATCACTTCGACCGCATGTTCGAGCTCGACACGACGCTGGCCGCGCGCGGCAAGAAGGCCGAGCAGGACATCCTGGCGCAGAACCAGCCGGAAGCCGGCGCCGTCAGCTTCACACGGCAGCAGGCGCCGCTCGGCCTCGGCCACGCCGTCTGGTGCGCGCGCGACATCGTCGGCAACGAGCCGTTTGCCGTGGTGCTGCCCGACGAGCTCGTGCTCAACACGCCCGGCTGCCTGAAGCAGATGATCGAGATGGCATCCTCGCTTGGCGAGAAATCCAATCTGATTGCGGTCGAGGCGGTGCCCGATCACCTGACCCACCAATACGGCATCTGCGGCGTCGGCAAGCGCAACGGCAAGATGTTCGAGGTCGACGGCATGGTCGAGAAGCCGGCCAAGGGCACGGCGCCCTCCAATCTCTCGATCACCGGCCGTTACATCCTCCAGCCGGAGATATTCAAGATCCTGGAAACCCAGGAGCGCGGCGCCGGCGGCGAGATCCAGCTCACCGATGCCATGATCGGGCTTGCCAAGACGCAGAAATTCTACGGCGTCGAGTTCGAGGGCGAGCGCCATGATTGCGGCTCCAAGCCCGGTTTCCTGCGCGCCAATATCGCCTACGGCATGAAGCGCCCGGAACTGCGCGACGGGCTGATCGCCGAGATGAAGAAGTATCTGGGGCAGTGACATCGAAGGCGAACGCCTTCGATGTCATCCCGGGATGGTCCGAAGGACCAGGCCCGGGATCTCGAGATTCCGGGTTCGGCTCTTCGAGCCGCCCCGGAATGACAGCCGGCCCTCACGCCACCCGCGACAGCTTCGGAATGCTGGCGACCACCGACTGGTTGCGCCCGGCAGCCTTTGCGGCATAGAGCGCCTTGTCGGCGGCGGCGACCAGGACCGGCCAGTCCATGCCGGCCGCGGGCACGAGGCTGGCGATGCCGCAGGAGACCGTCGAGGCCGTTTGATCGTCGGACCAGCCCTGCACCTTGAGGCGGATCTTCTCGGCGACCTTGAAGGCGTCGTCGGCCGAGGTATTCGGCAGCAATACGGCGAATTCCTCGCCGCCATAGCGCGCGGCGCAGTCGCCGGCGCGGCTCACGGAATCCGAAATGCAGATGGCGATGCCGACCAGCACCTGGTCGCCGGCCTGATGGCCGAACGTGTCGTTGTAGGCCTTGAAATGATCGGCATCGATCATCAGGAGCGCGAGCGGCGCCTTCTGGCGCATCGCGCGCCGCCATTCGACGTCGATGACGGTATCGAACTTGCGGCGGTTCCTCAGGCCCGTGAGCGCATCCGTCGTCGCCATCTCCTCGAGCTTGCGTTCGGCCTCGGCGCGCCGCCCGATCTCGCGCGCGAGCACGAGCGTCGATCCCAGCACGAACAGCGCGAGTGCCAGCACCACGGCGCCGATGCGGAACGCCTCCCTCTGCCAGAGTGCGAACACTGCGGCCAGGGGCTTGCCCGCCACCACGAACAGCGGTCCGCTGTCGCCGCTGCGGACGTAGAGCCGCGGCGTCGGATCGACCGGGCCCTGTCCGGAATAGGAGGCACCGGCCAGGAGATTGTCGGCCTTCCAGCTTCGGCGGTCGTTCAGGTTCGTGCCGATGATGTCGAGATCGAACGGCCGCCGCATGATGATGGTGCGGTCGCGCCTGAGCACGGTGATGGTGTCTTCAGGGTCCAGGTTCAGCCGCTCGAACAATTCGTGGAAATAGCTGAAGCGGATCGAGCCGGCGACGACGCCGAGGAAGCCGCCGTCGGTATCGCTGATGCGGCGGCTCAGCACGATGGAATAGGCGCCGCGGAACAGCATCGGGCGGCTGATGAAGAGCCCGGCTCCGGGATTGTCGCGGTGGACCGTGAAATAGTCCTCCTGGCTCCGGTTCTCGACGAGGGGATCGAGCGTGGAAGCGTCGATGATCAGCCGGCCCTCGGCATCGAACACCTGGATGGCGCCGAAATGCCGGGCCGTCGTCGCGTGGTCGAACAGGATCAGGTGACGGATCGCCTTGGAGACCGTCGCGAGCTCGGGCAGCAGCATGTTGCCGGCGACCGCCTTCAGCGACAGGTCGTAGATCTCGATGTTGCGGCCGATGTCGGACTCGATGGAGGTTGCGAGGTTCTCCAGCGTCTGGCGGGCGAGCGCCTCCTCGCCGCGGCGCATGTCCAGCATCACATTGACGCAGACGGCCGAGAAGCCGATCACCGTCACCACGGACGAGATGATCAGCAGCTTCGCCGAAATCCGCCATGGCCGCCGGGCCGTGATTTCGCGCCATCCAAAGGGCATGGGTCGCTCCCGATACCAGTGGATGCGCCCGAAAGCTTGCGTAGTGTTTAAGGCAGGACGGCGCTACCGCAATGAGTTAAGAATCGGTTTATGGATCGAACGGTTTTAGGCAGATCGGACGGGACTTCGGACGAGAGGACGCTTGTGAACGACTACGACGCGTTGCGCGACTATCTGATGCGGCAGAAGCAGGAGGAGTTCGTGCTGAGCTTCGAGCAGATCGAGGAGATCATCGGCGCCGCGCTGCCGCGCGCGGCCCATCGTGCCTCCTGGTGGGACAGCCTGCGCAGCCCCGACATCCAGATGCCGCAACGCGAAGCCTGCCTCGCCGCGGGGTTCGTGGCGACACGGATGCCTGATGGTGCGAGCGTGCGGTTCAGGAAGCAGAGGAACGAGCGGCGGCGTTAACGTCGACGAGGCGCGCTCTTCCCCTCTCCCCTTGTGGGCCTTGTGGGAGAGGGTGGCTCACCGCGAAGCGGCGAGACAGGTGAGGGGTTCTCTGCGCGCGCTAGTCTCGCGCATTTGAATTCGCGGAACGAACCCCTCATCCAGCGCCATAGCCGAAGCTGGCTTCGGCGTTCCTAAGAACGGCGGCCACAGGCCGCCTATGCCACCTTCTCCCACAAGGGGAGAAGGGAAGAAGAGAGCCTAGCTCGCCGCTTCCAGCCGCACTTCCGTCAGCAGGCGCATCGCCGCGTCCGCATCCATCGGCTCGCCGAAGGCAAAACCTTGCGCGTATTCGCAGCCCATCTGGTAGAGCTCGACCGCGTCGGAATCGGTCTCGGCGCCCTCCGCCACCACGTCCATGCCGAGATCGTGCGCGAGCGCGATGATCGACTTCAGGATCACCGGGCGGGTGCCGCGGCTGGTGGTGCGCACGAAGGACTGGTCGATCTTGATGGTGTCGAACGGGAAACGCTGGAGATAGGCCAGCGAGGAATGGCCGGTGCCGAAATCGTCGAGCGACAGCCCGGTGCCGAGCTCGCGGATCCGCGTCAGCATCTGCGCCGCGTGCTCCGGATTCTCCATCACCAGCGATTCCGTCAGCTCGAGCTTGAGCGTGCCGCGCGCCACCGAGGAGCGCGACAGCACGGTGCGGATGTCGTGGATCAGGTCGTGACGCAGCAACTGTCGCGAGGAGACGTTGACGGAGGCGAAGATCGGGTCGCGCGAGCGCATCGCGCGCTGCCACACCGAGAGCTGCTTTGCGGTCTGGTCGAGCACGAACATGCCGAGGTCGACGATCAGCCCGGTCTCTTCCGCGATGGTGATGAATTCCGACGGCGCCATGCGGCCGAGCTTCGGGTGATCCCAGCGCGCCAGGGCCTCGAAGCCGGCGATCGAACGATCCTCCAGCCGCACGATCGGCTGATAAAGGATGGTGATCTCCTGCCGCTCGATGGCGCGGCGCAATTCGCTCTCCAGCGTCAGCCGGTCGGTCTTCCGCGCACGCATGGCGGGCTTGTAGACGTCGATGCGGTCGCCGCCGATGCGCTTGGAATGGTACATCGCCAGCTCGGCGTCCTTGATGATCTCGTCCGTGAGCTGCGTCTGAGGATCGGACAAGGCGAGGCCGATCGAGGCCGTCAGGAAGATCTCGCGGTCGTTGAAGGCGATCGGCGCGCGGATGGTCTTGCGGATGGTCTCGGCGAAGGCGGTGATGCGCGCCGGGTCCTGTTCGGACAGCAGGATCAGGCCGAACTGGTCGCCGGCCAGTCGCGCCAGCGTGTCCTGCGGCTTCAGGATGCGGGTGAGGCGGCGGGCGAGGGTGAGCAGGATGGAATCGCCGACTGCGATGCCGACGGAATCGTTGACCTGCTTGAAGCGGTCGAGATCGATCACCATCAGCGTCGGCCGCAGCGTCGGCATGGTCTTGGCGAAGTTGGCGACAGCACCCAACCGGTCCATGAACAGCTTGCGGTTGGGCAGGCCGGTGAGGTTGTCGTGCACGGAATCGTGCAGCAGGCGTTCCTCGGCGTTGCGGAGCTCGGTGACGTCGGTGAGCGTGCCGACGACGCGGGAGACCTCGCCGTCGGAGCCGACCACCGGGCGGGCCTTCAGCGCGAACCACATGAAATGACCATCCGGCGTGCGCAGGCGGAAGTCCTGCACCAGCCGGCCGCGGCGCTGGTCGAGCACGCTGTCGAGCGCGGCGCGGAAACGGTCCTGGTCGAGCGGATGCAGCACCTCTAACCAGGACGCCGCGGGGCCTTCCAGCGTGCCGCGCTTGAGTCCGAGCAGGGCTTCGGTCTCGGGGCTGGTGAACACCTTGTCGGCGGACACGTCCCAATCCCAGATCAGATCGCCGGAGCCGGCGAGCGCCAGCGCCCGCCGCTCGATGTCGGAGACGATGCCGGTGGTGGCTCCGCCGCCGGCGAAGGCGTGCTGCATCACCGTGAATCCGATCAGCATCACGATCAGCACGAGGCCGCCGAGCAGGGCCGGGCCGACGATGTCGTTGGTGACGGAACCCGCGACGGTCATGCCGGCCGCGACCACCCAGACCACCAGCAGGAACCAGGTCGGGATCAAGAGCACCGCGCGGTCGAAGCCGTGGGTGGAGAGATAGACGATCAGCGCGAAGCCGGCGAAGGCGATCAGCACCAGCGAGATGCGTGCGATGCCGGAAGCCACGGCCGGATCGAACAGCGCCAGGGCCACCAGGGAGCCGAGGAAGGCGAGCCAGCCGATCGTGATGTGGGAATAGCGCACGTGCCAGCGGCTGAGATTGAGGTACGCGAACAGGAACACCAGCAGCGTGGCCGCGAGGATGGCCTCGCCCGCCGCGCGCCAGATGCGCTCGGCGTTGTTCGACATGTCGAGCACCTTGCCCCAGAAGCCGAAATCGACGCCGATATAGACCAGCACCGCCCAGGCCAGCGCGGCGGCGGCCGGAAACATGATGCTGCCCTTGACGACGAACAGGATGGTCAGCACCAGCGCGAGCAGGCCGGAAATGCCGATCACGATGCCCTGGTAGAGCGTGAAGGAATTGACTTTATCCTTGTAGGATTCCGGTTCCCACAGATAGAGCTGCGGCAGCTTGTCGGTGCGCAGCTCCGCAACGAAGGTGACGACGGCACCGGGGTCGAGCGTGATGCGGAACACGTCGGCGGTGGCGCTTTCCTGGCGCTCGGGCCGATCGCCGATCGAGGGCGTGATGGTCGCGATGCGCGACAGGCCGAGGTCGGGCCACAGCAGCCCCGAGGAGACGATGCGATAATGTGGGGCGACGATCAGGCGGTCGAGCTGGTCGTCGGTGTTGTTGGCGAGCGCGAACACCACCCAGTTCTGCCCGCCTTCGCGGGCGCGCACCTCGATGCGGCGGACGATGCCGTCGGTGCCGGGCGCGGTGGAGACCTGGATGCGATCGGCATCGCTGCGCTGATGCTCGAGCACGCCGGTGAGGTCGATCGCGGGCGCGTCGCTGCGGACGCTGACGGCGTCCAGCGCGCGCGCGGGATACGCGGCGACAAGAATCATGAGGCCCAGCGCGATGGGCGCGAGGCACCTGATCAGACGCAAGGTCAGTTCTCCGCGTTTGACGCAAACTCTGAGTGCAAGGCGAATCTAGAAGGCGATTCAACCGGACCGAAGTGGTTCGGGGCGTCGCGATAGATGGCACGAAAGCGAGGAAAATCAAAGGGTTTCCAGCCTGACCTGTGGGCCGACAGCCTAGGCCTCCAACACAATTTTGCCAATATGTGCGCTGGTTTCCATGCGCCGGTGGGCATCCGCCGCCTTTTCCAACGGGAAAGCGCTGTCCATGACCGGCTTGATGCGGCCTTCGCGCAAAAGCGGCATCACTTTCGCCTCGATCGCGGCCACCATCGCCGCCTTGTCCGCATTAGTACGGGGGCGCAGCGTCGAGCCGGTATGGGTCAGGCGCTTGACCATCACCTTGGCGATGTTGACGCTGACCTTGGGGCCGTTGAGGGTGGCGATCTGGACGATGCGGCCGTCGACCGCCGCGGCATCATAGTTGCGATCGACATAGTCGCCGGCGACCATGTCGAGGATCAGGTTGACGCCAAGGTTGTTGGTCTCGGCCTTGACCACGGCGACGAAATCTTCGGTCTTGTAATTGATGGCGCGGTCGGCGCCCAGCTTGAGGCAGGCGTCGATCTTGTCCTGCGATCCCACGGTGACGAACACCTTGGCGCCGAATGCCTTCGCAAGCTGGATCGCCATGGTGCCGATGCCGGAGGAGCCGCCATGGATCAGCAGCGTCTCGCCGGCCTTGAGGCCGCCGCGCTCGAACACGTTGTGCCAGACCGTCATCAGGGTTTCCGGCAGTGCGCCGGCTTCCTTGATCGACAAGGCCGGCGGCACGCTCATCGCCTGGGCATCCTGGGCGATGCAGTACTGCGCATAGCCGCCGCCGGCGACCAGCGACATCACCTTGTCGCCGACTTTGTGCCGCTTGGCATTGCTGCCGACCGCGACCACTTCGCCCGCAATCTCGAGGCCCGGCAAGTCGCTGGCGCCGGGCGGCGGCGGATAGGCGCCGGAGCGCTGCGCGACGTCGGGCCGGTTCACGCCCGCGGCTTCGACCTTGACGAGGATCTCGTCCGGGCCGGGCTGCGGCAGCGCGCGCTGTTCCGGCACCAGCACCTCCGGTCCGCCGGGCTTGGAGATGGCGATCACGGTCATTTGCGCGGGCAGCTTGTCCATGATGTGTCCTTGAGCAAAGGTGCGGGATGAAGCGAGGCCCTTGCTTAGCCAGCGCCATCCAAGCTGGCAACAGTCTCAGCCATGACCCAGCGCGAACGCAGGAGGGGAACGAGGATGCCGATCGAAGACGACGACCGCCCGCGCAGGAAGATCACGCACGAGATCGGCCAGGATCTCTCATTGTTGTCGGTCGAGGAACTGACCGAGCGCGTCGCGCTGCTCAAGTCCGAGATCGCACGACTGGAGGAAGCCGCCACCAGGAAGCGCGCCTCGCGCGATGCGGCGGATCACTTTTTCAAGAAGTAGCCGCCACACAACGACTGTCGTCCCGGACAAGCGCGCCCCAAGCGCGCGCCGATCCGGGACCCATACCCACAGGGCGAAGTCGTCGCGCGAAGCCGGCAACTCGGAGTCCCCATCACCACATCCGCCTGGACCTATGGGTCCCGGATCGGCGCTTACGCTTGTCCGGGACGACAGCGGAATGTGTTGCGCCAGCTGCGCAACATGTCTGGCGCCTGATCAGACCGGTGCACGACTTTCGAAATTGTTCCGCACGCACTCGGCCGCTGGCCGACATGGCTAACGAACTCTCAAAAAATTAGCTCGTTTACGGTCGATTAAGCTTTCGGGTTTATGACTGGAACTGTCCTCGTTTGGACACCGAGTGGCTCCTGTCCACTCTGTTTGACGCCTCCCTGTTATCAACTTTCAAAGCCGCCGGTCTCCGGCGGCTCTTTTTTTGCGCAAAGCACAGCGGATGCAGCTTCGCGTCGAGAAGATGTGTCGAAACAGGAATATCCCCTCAGTTGCATTTGCGAGGAATGACCCGCGGAAACCATATCCGCGCTTGTCACTGGACTCCGCGCTCCGCCCGCGCAATGATTTGTTCATCATAAGCCGGCGCCTAAGCCGGACAGTCAGACAGTTGCGTAAGGGGCGTTAACCATGGAACGTTTGCAGGCCGAAGGCGCTCTCGTTCAGCTCAGCGAGCGGTTCACCAATTCTGCGGCGTTCGGCGTTCTGTTCCGTGAAGGCATGGACCTCGTCGAAGAGACCGCCGCCTATCTCGACGGCGCCGGCCGCGTCGAGGCCAAGGCACTCGATCGCGCCGTCAGCCTCACCTATGCGACCGAGAGCATGCGCCTCACCACGCGCCTGATGCAGCTTGCGTCCTGGCTGCTGCTGCACCGCGCGGTGAAGGAGGGCGAGATGACGCTGAGCCAGGCCAACCGCGAGAAGACCAAGGTGAAGCTCACCGCCGCCGATCCCGGTCCCGCCGACACCATCGAGAAGCTGCCCGCGCAGCTCCAGGAGCTGATCCATCGCTCGATGAGCTTGCAGACCCGCGTGCGCCGCCTCGACAGCACGATCCACACCCCGCCGGCCGAGCACGTGGCGATCGGCAACCCGCTGGTGCCGCACCTCAACGCGCTGAAGGCGGCGTTCGAGCGGTAATATTGTCAACAATCTCGGTCGTCATTCCGGGACGCGCCACTTGGCGCGGGCCCGGAATCCATACTCCCGATCGTGGTTATGGATTCTCAGATGCGCATTTGCGCATCGTAGCTCGCCCTTCGGGCGCCCCGGAATGACGGCAAACAAAAACGCCCCCGGTTTGCCGGGGGCGTTTTCGTCTCCAGCCTTGCGGCCGGCTCAATCCTTTTTGAGAAAGCCCGAAAACTTCTTCTGGAAGCGCGAAACGCGGCCGCCGCGGTCCATGATCTGTGTGGAGCCGCCGGTCCAGGCCGGGTGCGACTTCGGGTCAATGTCGAGGTTCAGCGTGTCGCCTTCCTTGCCCCAGGTCGAGCGGGTCAGGTACTCGGTTCCGTCGGTCATGACGACCTTAATCGTATGATAATCCGGATGAATTTCGGCTTTCATGGCAATTCCTCGGCGCTCCGGCGCCTTCTCGTGTGGCTAGCGAATGACGGATTTGGGCGGCTCTATACCGCACGAAACCTTGCAAAACAAGCCATGTCGGGCCGTCGAACCGGGTCTGCCCCTAAGGGACTTCCCGGATTTGCCACTACCCCTACACCGGCCTATTGGGAGCAAACCAATGCAATAGGTCGGATATCATGAGCGCAGTGGAACGGCTTGATGACCAGCATATCAATCGGCCCGCAATGAACGCCGCGGACATCCCGTCGATCGAGGCGGAGCTGATCGAAGAGCCCGCCAAGGGGCGCGCCAAGCTGCGGCCGCTGCTTGCGCTCGCGCCCTATGTGAGCCGCTATCGCGGCCGGGCGGCGCTGGCCTTCGTCGCGCTCACGGTCGCCGCGCTGACGACGCTGCTGGTGCCGATCGCGGTGCGCAGGATGATCGATTTCGGCCTGACGCCCGAGGGCATCGAGCTGATCAACAGCTACTTCTCGGTGATGCTCGCGGTGGTGGGCGTGCTCGCGCTCGCGAGCGCGGCGCGCTACTACCTCGTGATGACGATCGGCGAACGCATCGTCGCCGACCTCAGGCGCGACGTCTTCGCCCATCTGCTCTCGCTCTCGCCCGCCTTCTTCGATTCCGCCCGCAGCGGCGAATTGATCTCGCGGCTCACCGCCGACACCACCCAGCTCAAATCGGCCGTCGGCGCCTCGGTCTCGATTGCCTTGCGCAACCTGATGATGTTCCTGGGCGCCGCGGCGATGATGGTGATCACGAGCCCGAAGCTGTCCGGCTTCGTGCTGCTGGCCATCCCCTTGATCGTGCTGCCGCTGGTGGCCTTCGGGCGCTGGGTGCGGCGCCTGTCGCGCAATGCGCAGGATACGCTCGCCGAAGCCTCGGCCTATGCCGGCGAGCTGGTCGGCGCGATCCGCACCGTGCAGGCCTATACCAGCGAGCCATTTGCCGAGAAGCGTTTCGGCGGCGAGGTCGAACAGGCCTATGAAGCCGCGCGAACCTCGACCCAGGCCCGCTCCGTGCTCACGGCCATCATCATCTTCATCGTGTTCGCGAGCGTGGTCGCCATCCTCTGGATCGGCTCGCATGACGTGCTGAGCGGCGCGATCACGCCGGGCCGTCTCGGCCAGTTCGTGCTTTACGCCGTGTTCGCGGCGGCGGGCCTCGGCCAGCTCAGCGAGGTCTGGGGCGAGGTCTCGGCGGCATCCGGCGCGGCCGAGCGCCTGTTCGAGATCCTGCATGTGAAGCCCGAGATCACCGCGCCCGCGGCGCCGCGCGCGCTGCCGGTGCCGGCGCGCGGCGAGGTCGGTTTCGAACTGGTCAGCTTCGCCTATCCGGCGCGGTCCGACGTCAAGGTGCTCGACGCCGTGTCGTTCACCGTGCGCCCCGGCGAGAAGGTCGCGATCGTCGGTCCCTCCGGCGCCGGCAAGAGCACGATCTTTCATCTTCTGCTGCGCTTCTATGATCCGCGCAGCGGAACGATCTCGCTCGACGGCGTGCCGGTCAGATCCGCCGACCCGCGCGATTTCCGCGCCCGCATCGCGCTGGTGCCGCAGGACTCGGTGGTGTTCGCCGCGACCGCCCGCGAGAACATCCGCTTCGGCCGGCCCGATGCGACGGATGCCGAGGTCGAGCGTGCCGCCGAGCTCGCGCACGCCGCCGAGTTCATCCGCCGCCTGCCCGAAGGTTTCGAGACGGCGCTCGGCGAGCGCGGCGTGACGCTGTCCGGCGGCCAGCGCCAGCGCATCGCGATCGCGCGCGCCATCCTGCGCGATGCGCCGCTGCTGCTGCTGGACGAGGCCACCTCCGCGCTCGACGCCGAAAGCGAGACGCTGGTGCAGACCGCGCTGGAAGAGCTGATGCGCCACCGCACCACGCTGGTGATCGCGCATCGCCTCGCAACCGTGCTGTCCTGCGACCGCATCCTGGTGATGGACCAGGGCCGGATCGTCGAGCAGGGCACGCATGCCGAGCTCGTGGCGGCGAACGGACTCTATGCGAGGCTGGCGCGGTTGCAGTTCGAGGGGGCGTGAGGGCGCAGCGCGATCGACGTGAAGCGCTGCGATCGCCGCCTCACCCACAGTGTCGTCGCCCGCCTAGTGCGCAATTGCGCACTAGGCGGGCGATGACAGCTCAGTTTGCATTTGGCGATCACGCCTTCCATTCCATCTTCAGCACCGGCCGGCCCGAGGTCGGGTTCACGTCGTCGCCGGCATGGGCAAAGCCGTTGCGCTCATAGAAGCGGATGGCGCGGGCATTGTCCTTGTTGACGAGCAGCGTGATTCCTCCCGGCGAGAGACGCTTGGCCTCGTCCACCAGCCGCCGCGCTGCATCCGAGCCCCACTGCTCCGGATCGACCACGAGCTGGTCGAGATAGCCTTCGCCATCGATCGTGACGAACCCGGTCAGCGCACCGTCCTGCTCCGCCACCACGATCTGGGCCTTCGGCACCAGGTCCTTGCGCCAGCGCTCGCGCCACCATTCCAGCCGTGCCGCGAAGTCGATCTGCGGATAGGCCTGCTGCCAGGTGCGATGCCAGAGCTCGATCGCAGCGGCCTCGTCCTCGGGTCGGTAGGGGCGAAGGTGGAGCGCGCTCACTACCGCTCCGTCAGCTTCAGCTCGATGCGGCGGTTGCGCTTGTAGGCCTCCTCGGTGTTCCCTGGATCGAGCGGCTGGAATTCGCCGAAGCCGGCCGCGACGAGGCGCTGGGCGGGCACGCCGAGCGAGATCAGATATTGCACCACCGAGATCGAGCGGGCCGCGGACAGGTCCCAGTTCGACTTGAAGTTCGGGCCGTTGACCGGACGCACATCGGTATGGCCGTCGACGCGCAGCACCCAGGGGATCTCGCTCGGGATCTTCTTGTCGAGCTCGATCAGCGCAGTCGCCAGCGTGTCGAGCTCGGCGCGGCCCTCGGGCAGCAGCGTCGCCTGGCCGGTATCGAAGAACACTTCGGACTGGAACACGAAGCGGTCGCCGACGATGCGGATGTCGGGGCGGTTGCCGAGGATGGCACGCAGGCGGCCGAAGAATTCGGAGCGGTAGCGCGACAATTCCTGCACACGCTGCGCCAGGGCGACGTTCAGGCGAGAGCCCAGATCGGCAATTCGATTTTGCGATTCCTTGTCGCGCTTCTCGGATGCATCGAGCGCCTCTTCCAGCGCCGCCAATTGCCGGCGCAGCGCGCTGATCTGCTGGTTCAGCACCTCGATCTGCGCCAGGGCTCGCGCCGAGACCGCCTTCTCCGAGTCCAGCGCCTTGCCGAGCTCGGCGGTCTTGCCTTGCGCGTCGTTGCCGGCGGCGGCAAGGCCGTCATAGAGACCCTTGATGCGGTCGCGCTCGGACTCGGCCGAGGCGAGGCCCGCCTTCAATTGCGAGACCTGGTCGTCGAGGCTGAGCTTGCCGAGCTTTTCCAGCGACAGGAGCTCGTTGAGCTGGGCGATCTTGGCGTTGAGCTGCTCCAGCGCCTTGTCCTTGCCGGTGACCTCCTGCGACAGGAAGAACTGCACGACCAGAAACACCGACAGCAGAAACACGATCGACAGCACCAGCGTCGACAGCGCGTCGACGAAGCCGGGCCAGTAGTTGAAAGCGCCTTCGCTGCGGCGGCCGCGCGCTAGAGCCATGTCCGTTGATCTCCACTCTCGTGTCCCGGACGTGCTGCAGCGTGCAACGCTGCTGCGCAGCGCCGGGACCCACTATCGTTCGGAGGATTCCGTGCCCCGGCTCGGCGGCGCATCACTGCGTGCTGCGCCGCGTCCGGGGCACGAGACCCTCCACTCTATTCTCAACTCTTCTCCGGCTGACGCGCGATGCGCTCCAGCAGGCGCCGGATCTCGCGGTTCTGCTCGCCCTGGCCGTCGGCCCATTCGCGGATCATCTGCTGCTCGGTGCGCATGTGCGAGACCAGCGCCTGGATCGCCTCGGCAAGGCTCGCCATCGCCGCCGTTGTGCCGCGGCTGGCGCTGCCTTCCTCGAACACGGAGCGCAGCCGTTCGACTGCGGCCTGGAGCTCGCCGCTGGCGACGCCGCCGCCTGCCGCAACGGGCGGCGCTTCGCCGTTGCCATATTCGCGCACGGTGGTGGCGAGCCAGTCTTCGAGGTCCGTGTAGAAGCGGTTCTGCGCCTGGCTCGATTGCAGGTCGAGGAAGCCGAGGATCAGGGAGCCGGCGAGGCCGAACAGCGAGCTGGAGAACGAGATCCCCATGCCGCCGAGCGGGGCGGCGAGGCCCTCCTTGAGCGTGTCGAACAGCGAGCCGGCATCGCCGCCGACCTTGAGCCCGTCGATCACCTTGCCGACCGAGCCGACCGTCTCGATCAGGCCCCAGAAGGTGCCGAGCAGGCCGAGGAAGACCAGGAGGCCGGTCATGTAGCGCGAGATGTCGCGGGCCTCGTCGAGGCGCGTCGCAATGGAATCGAGCAGATGCCGCATCGTGGTCTGGGTGATGGTCATCCGCCCGGAGCGCTCGCCGCCGAGGATCGCCGCCATCGGCGCGAGCAGCTTCGGGTGCCGGGCCGGCGCCAGGCCGGGGTCTGCGATGCGGAAATTGTTGACCCAGGAGACTTCGGGATAGAGCCGGATGACCTGGCGGAAGGCCAGCACGATGCCGATGAAAAGCACCGCCCCGATCAGGGCATTGAGCCCGGGATTGGCGAAGAAAGCCTGGATGATCTGCTTGTAGAGCACCACGCCAACCAGCGTGCACAGCACCAGGAAGACCAGCATCCGCACCAGGAAGACGCTGGGCGAGGACAGTTTCGTGTACTCGATATCCAAGGTGGAGCGGGAAGTGCCAGACGGCATGGCCGGTATCATCCGTTACGTAAGCTTGCTTGCGGTGCGCACTATGGCACAGCGCCCGCCCAAAAAAAGCGCCGGATGCGCCAATTTCGGGGACAGCTGGGGGAACCGGGGCCGGAAGCGGCGCTTTGATGAACAGGTATCTGCAGAAGCTCGCCATTCGGGAGGTGCATGAGCGTCGTTTCCGCGATCATCGGGAGTGCCGAACACGTGCCGCTGCCGGACGTGGTCATCCGTGCCGCGATCCAGCGCTTGTGCTCCCGCACGGCGAGCCGCTTGTCCGCACTGGGCGCCGCCGATGACGCCGCCTTCGCCGGGCGGATGATGCTGCGGCCGATTGCCGAGGGCGCGGGGACCCGGCATGACGAGGCGCCTGCTTCCTTCTTTGCCGAAGTGCTCGGCCCCAACCGCAAGTTCTCCTCCTGCTTCTACAAGACCGACGCGAGCACCTTGCGGGAGGCGGAGGAGGAGGCGCTGCGCCAGACCGTCGAGCATGCCGGTCTTGCCGACGGCCAGGCCATCCTCGAGCTCGGTTGCGGCTGGGGCTCGCTGTCGCTGTGGATGGCGCGGCAGTTTCCGCATGCAAAGGTGACGGTGGTGTCGGGCTCGCAGGCGCAGCGTGCCCATGTCGAGGAGGAGGCGCGGCTCCGCCGACTCCTGAACCTGCGCGCGGTCACCGCCGACATGAACGTGTTCGCGCCCGAAGGCCAGTTCGATCGCATCGTCTCGGTCGAGATGTTCGGGCAGATGACGAACTGGCGCAAGCTGATGACACGGGTGCGATCATGGCTGGCGTCGGAGGGGCGGCTCTTCATGCAGGTCGCCACCCATCGCTCGGGTTCGCAGCTGTTCGATCGGCTCGATCGCAACGACTGGATCGCGCAGCATGTCTTCACGGGCGGGCTGATGCCGAGCCATCACCTCGTCAGGCAATTCGACGATATCTTTGCGATCGAGAAGGAATGGTGCTGGAGCGGTACGCATTACCAGCGCACCGCGAACGACTGGCTCGCCAATTTCGATGCGCATCGCGGCCCCATCGAGGCGTGCTTGCGCAGGGTCTATGGCGAGGAGACTGCTCGTCGCATGCGTCGCTGGCGCTGGTTCCTCCTCGCGACATCCGGCCTGTTCGGCTACGCCGGGGGAACCGAGTGGGGAATCAGCCATTACCGGATGAAAGCCGCCGAATGATTGCGGTGTTCGGTCGCAGCACGCGGCGGTGGAACCCGACTCACAATCGAGTGAATCGAAAAAAGAGCAGTTTTTTCAAGTTACTAGGTCGTGTGACAATGAGCCGCCGACGCGCTCATTGCGTCGCAGCAAGCAAGGATTACTTTGCATTTCGATATCACACTGTCCGGAACTTCTCCGGAAGTCCGAAACCATGAGTGATTGAAACGGGGCAACTACCCTTATGCCAGCACTTCAAGTGCGATCCGCCTGCATGGTAATTTTGCTCGCGGTCGCGGCGCCGCTGCTTGCGGCCTGCGATGAATCAAACTCTGCGATCGTCCAAGCACAACCGACCGAACCTGAGGTCAGCGTCGTCACTGTCCGGCCGCAGCCACGCGCCGTGGTGCGCGAACTGCCGGGCCGAATCGCACCGACGCGCGTCTCCGATGTGCGGCCTCGCGTCTCCGGCATCGTGGTCCAGCGTCTGTTCCGCCAGGGCAGCGAGGTGAAGGCGGGCGATCCGCTCTACCGCATCGATCCGCGTCCGTTCGAGGTTGAGGTGTTGGCCAACGAGGCCGCGCTCGCCAAGGCCGAAGCGGCATTGATGCAGGCCAAACAGCAGGCGCATCGTATCGCCGCCCTCACCAAGGATCGCGCTGCCCCGGAGGCCGAGAACGAGAAGGCGATCGCGGCCGAGCGTCAGGCTCATGCCGAGGTCGAGGGCCGCAAGGCCGAGCTCGCCCGGGCAAAGTTCAATCTCGACTATGCCACCGTGCGCGCGCCGATCGACGGCGTGGTCGGTGCGGCGCTGGTCAGCGAGGGCGCGCTTGCTGTGCAGAACGAGACCAATCTCGCCACCATCCAGCAACTCGATCCGATCTATGCCGACTTCACCCAGTCGGTGACCGAGCTCAACCAGCTCCGTCGCGCCTTCGAGACCGGCGACCTCGAGCGCATCGCCGCCGATGCCGCCAAGGTGCACCTGGTGCTCGACGACAACACCATCTATTCGCTCGACGGCAAGCTGCTGTTCTCCGACGCCAAGGTCGACGCCAACACCGGGCAGGTGACGTTGCGCGGTGAGTTTCCCAATCCCAGGCGCGAGCTGCTGCCGGGCATGTATGTCCGGGTCCGGATCGACCAGGGCCTCGATTCCGACGCCATCGCGGTGCCGCAGCAGGCGGTCCAGCGCAATGGCGGCGGCGGCAGCGAGGTGTTCGTCGTCAAGGACGATAACCACATCGCGGTGCAGGCTGTGCGCACCGGATCCGTGCAGGACGGGCTCTGGTTCGTCACCGAAGGCCTGAAGTCCGGCGACAAGGTCGTGGTCGAAGGATTCCAGAAGTTCGCGGCCGGCGACAAGGTCAAGCCGCAATCCTGGTCGGAGGCGGAGGCGACCGCGGACAACCGGCACGCCCAGCAGCTCACGCGGTAACCCGGCTATGCCGAGCTTCTTCATCGACAGGCCGATTTTCGCCTGGGTGGTCGCGCTGTTCATCTGCTTGATCGGCGCGATCGCGGTGCCGCTGCTCCCGATCGCGCAATATCCGATCATCGCGCCGCCCTCGATCTCGATCTCGACCAGTTATCCCGGTGCTTCGCCGGAAAACCTCTACAACAGCGTCACGCGGCTGATCGAGGAGGAGCTCAACGGCGCCTCCGGCATCCTCAATTTCGAATCGACCAGCGATTCGCTCGGCCAAGTCGAGATCATCGCCAATTTCCAGCCGGGCACCGATACCAACGACGCCTCGGTGGAAGTCCAGAACCGCATCAAGCGCGTCGAGGCGCGCCTGCCGCGCGCGGTGATGCAGCAAGGCATCCTGATCGAGGAAGCCTCCAGCGCGGTGCTTCAGATCATCACGCTGAGCTCGACCGACGGCAGCCTGGATGAGGTCGGCCTCGGCGACTTCATGATCCGCAACGTGCTGGGTGAGGTCCGCCGCATTCCCGGCGTCGGCCGCGCCACGCTGTACTCGACCGAGCGCAGCTTGCGCGTCTGGGTCGATCCGGCCAAGCTCGTCGGCTATGGGCTGACCGCCGATGACGTCAACAAGGCCATCGCCGCGCAGAACGCGCAGGTGGCCTCCGGCAGCATCGGTGCCGAACCTTCGACGTCCAGCCAGCGCACCTCGACGCTGGTGCTGGTCAAGGGGCAACTCTCCTCGCCGGACGAATTCGGCGCCATCATCCTGCGTGCCAATGCCGACGGTTCGACCGTGCGCCTGCGCGATGTCGCGCGCGTCGAGGTCGGCGGGCTCAGCTACCAGTTCAACACGCGCCTCAACGGCAAGCCGACCGCAGGTCTGTCGGTGCTGATGTCGCCGACCGGCAATGCGCTGGCGACCGCGAGCGCGGTCGAAGCGAAGATGAAGGAGCTGTCGCGCTTCTTCCCGGCCAACATCACCTACGAGATCCCCTACAACATCACGCCCGTGGTCGAGGCCTCGATCAAGAAGGTGCTGTCGACGCTGGTCGAAGCCGTGGTGCTGGTGTTCGTGGTGATGTTCCTGTTCCTGCAGAACATCCGCTACACCATCATTCCGACCATCGTGGTGCCGGTGGCGCTCCTGGGTGCCTGTTCCACGCTGCTGCTCGCCGGCTACTCCATCAACATGCTCTCGATGTTCGGCATGGTGCTCGCGGTCGGCATCCTCGTCGACGACGCCATCGTCGTGGTCGAGAACGTCGAACGCATCATGGCCGAGGAAGGCCTGCCGCCGAAGGAAGCGACGCGCAAGGCGATGTCGCAGATCACCGGCGCCATCATCGGCATCACCCTGGTGCTGATGGCGGTGTTCGTGCCGATGGCGTTCTTCCCGGGTTCGGTCGGCATCATCTACCGCCAGTTCTCCGTCACCATGGTCGCCGCGATCGGCTTCTCCGCCTTCCTCGCGCTGTCGCTGACGCCGGCGCTGTGTGCGACCCTGCTCAAGCCAATCGCCAAGGGGCACGGTCATTCCAGCAATTTCGTGTTCGGCTGGTTCAATCACATGCTGGAGGCCGCGCGGTTTCGCTACGCGGGTACGGTCGGCTTCTCGCTGAAGCGCACCGGGCGCCTGATGCTGGTCTATGCCGCGCTGCTGGTCGGCCTGTCCTGGGCCTTCGTCAGCCTGCCCGGCGGCTTCCTGCCCGTCGACGATCAGGGCTTCGTCACCACCGACGTGCAGACGCCGTCGGATTCATCCTACGCCCGCACCGAGGCCGTGATCGAGAAGGTCGAAAAATATCTTGCCGCGCGGCCGGGAGTCAAAGATGTCACCTTCCTTACGGGCTTCAGCTTCTCCGGCCAGGGCATGAACACCGCGCAGGCCTTCATCACGCTGAAGGACTGGTCGGAGCGCGGACCCGCCGATTCCGCCGCGGCGATCGTCAACGACATCAACCGCGACCTCTCATCGATCCGTGACGCCAAGATCTCGGCGCTGCAGCCGCCGCCGATCGACAATCTCGGCAACTCCTCCGGATTCTCGTTCCGCCTTCAGGACCGCGGCCAGAAGGGCTATTCGGCCTTGATGCGCGCTGCCGACCAGCTGATCGCGGCGGCCAATGCGAGCCCGGTGCTTCAGAAGGTCTACATCGAAGGCCTGCCCGAGGCAGGCGTGGTCAATCTCATGATCGACCGCGAGAAGGCCGGCGCCTTCGGCGTCACCTTCGAGGACATCAACAACACCATCTCCACCAATCTCGGCTCGAACTACATCAACGACTTCCCGAACCGCGGCCGCATGCAGCGTGTCGTCGTGCAGGCCGACGCGCGCGACCGCATGCGGACCGAGGACATCCTCAACTACAACGTCAAGAACAGCCGCGGCCAGCTGGTGCCGTTCTCGTCCTTTGCTACGGTGGAATGGGCACGCGGTCCGACGCAGATCGCCGGCTTCAACTATTATCCGGCGGTGCGCATCTCCGGCGAAGCCAGGCCCGGCTTCACCTCGGGCGATGCGATCGCCGAAATGGAGCAGCTTGCCGACAGACTGCCGCGCGGCTTCGGCTATGAATGGACCGGACAATCGCTCCAGGAAAAGCTCTCGGGTTCGCAGGCGCCGTTCCTGCTGGCGCTCTCGGTATTCGTGGTGTTCCTGTGCCTCGCCGCGCTGTACGAGAGCTGGACCATTCCGCTCGCGGTGCTGCTGACCGTGCCGCTCGGCATCGTCGGCGCCGTCGCCGCCGCCATGCTGCGCGGCCTGCCCAACGACGTCTACTTCACCGTCGGCCTGATCACCATCATCGGCCTCGCCGCGAAGGACGCGATCCTGATCATCGAGTTCGCCAAGGATCTGCGCAAGGAAGGCAAGCCGCTGGTGGAAGCCACCATCGAGGCCTGCCGCCTGCGCTTCCGCCCGATCCTGATGACCGGCCTCGCCTTCATCTGCGGCGTGCTGCCGATGGCGATCGCGCATGGCGCCGGCGGCGCCAGCCAGCAGGCGCTGGGCAGCATCGTGATGGGCGGCATGATCGCGGTGGTGATCCTGGCGCTCCTGATGGTGCCGGTGTTCTTCGTCTCGGTGCAGCGCGTGCTTGGCGGGGACCGGGAGCCGGCGGCGGCGAAGGACCATGAGGCCTACGGTCCGCCGGCGCGGGCAAGAGCCGGCCACTGAACGCAGATCGGTCGGCTTGCTTTCTTGGGGTCCTGCTCCGGCAAGGCATCCCGTACGCCGCGGCTTATCCGTATCCAGCTAGGGCGTGTCCTCATAATCCCCGCGCCCGCGGATCACGGCGCGTATGAGGTCCGCTGTACCCCTCTAGCGGCGGCAATCAGGCCGGTGGCGCTGACCCCTACGAATACGGCACGAATGCAACGTGCGGATTTCCTGGTGGCATCGGAGCTTTCCCATGCAATGCAGACCAACCTGCGGATTTGCTTGCAGGCGGACGCCTCGACTCTTCATGTCCCCAAACGTACCGGCAGCCCGGTCAGAGCGCGAATGCCGACGCGCTTGTGCCATCGAACGCCCACCTTGGGATCGAGCCGTATGCGGGGAAAGCGCAGCAGCAGACGTTCGAATCCTATGGCGGCCTCCGCTCGGGCGAGTTGAAAGCCCAGGCAGAAATGCACCCCTGTGCCGAACGAGAGATGCGGATTCGGGTGGCGCGCGATGTCAAATGCGTGCGGACGCTCGAATTTCGCGGGGTCGCAGTTCGCCGCAGCCAGAAACGCGGCGAACATGTCTCCCCGCTGGAACTTTCGGCCCATCCATTCCAGGTCGCGCGTGAGGAAACGCGGCTTGGTCATTTGAACCGGCGATACATGGCGGAGGCATTCTTCGACGCAGCCAGGCATGAGCCCTGAATCGCTGCGCAGCCGATGCAGCTGATCTTCGCGTGAGAGTAACTCCAGAAGGCCGCCTGCAATGAGGTGGGTCGTCGTTTCCTGCCCTGCTCCAAACAGGAGGAATATCATCGACACAAGTTCGTCTTCGCTGAGCGTATGCCCGTCAACTTGCACGTCGCGGAGCGCGGCGATTAAGCCCTCGGGCTGTGCGCCGCCGCCAGGTCTTGAAGCGCGCCGAAGGTATCGGACGACGCGGATCACCCCGGGAATGGCGCGGATAACGGCGGCAATATTGGCCGTGTCTTTCAGCCCGCCAAGCCAGTCCTTGAAGCGATCATGGTCCTTCTCCGGAAGCCCGAGCATGGCACAAATGACCGAAAGCGGCAGGTCACGGCAATATTCGACCATAAGATCGGCGTCAGGCCGTCCTTCCAGTCTGTCGAGCAACCGATCCGCAGTTTGAGTGATCAATGGTCTCAGAACCGCAATCGAGCGTCGCTGGAACGCGCGATCGACAAGGCCTCGCAGTCGGCGGTGCTCGGGGTCATCATGGCCAAGCATGTTCAATGCCAGGAGACCGATGGTTCTTGGCAAGAATCTCAAGATCCGCTCTTGAGTTCTGCTTCCTGCATTGGCTGGATCGCGCGCAAAATACTCATGGCCCTTCAATAATTCCGCGCAGGCGTCGAATGTCACAGTGAGCCAAATGCGCCCAATGATCGGCAGCTTTATCGAAACCACGGGCCCTTCTGCCCGCATGCGGTCGAGCACAGGATGCGGATTTGCGTGGAAGCTCGATGAAATGATGTCGAACGTCTGCTTGTCGAACATGCCAAGCCTCATCGTTGTCGCCCTAAGCTTGGTGGCGTGGTTTCAGCGCATGCGTCACACGTAGAACACGCCCCAACCGAGACCGAATATGGCGGCGCTGATCGAGCCCGAAAGCACGCTGCAGAAATATAGCGATCTGGATAAGACGAACTCACCGAGCCCGATTGTGATCGGCAGGTTCCAGAAGGAATGATAGCTGTAAGCAAACGGAGAGTTGCCCCAGATCAGCGCAGCCGTAGCGGCAAGAAGAAGCGCGCCGCCGCTGACGGCCTCGACATACAGGAAGCGTTGCAGCGTCGAAAAGGCCTGCTCGGCAAGGTGTTGAGTCCGGGGCAGGCCTTCGAATGAAGGTCGATCGTTCAAGGCGCACGCGCTCCGCGTGGCGGCCCGACCATCGCTTGACCTGTCGCTGCTGCGCGCAGCGAACACCCGTAAAGCTCTTCTACACGGGTATGATGTGGAGGCAAACCTTATTCGACGGCGAATTCGGGGCGCCAACCGCGCATGGGTTCCGGAGGGAATGAATAGGGCTCATTGGCTGCCGGCCTTTATGAAATTCCTATATCGCCGGCCATCTCACATCATCGATTCTATATGCCAATGGATCAATCTTTCCCGAGCCGCAAGTCGCGGCTGAAACGGATTCCGAGATTGAGTTAGGCGCGCCTAGGTCGTCATTCACGGACGGAACTCGCACGGACGGAACTCGCGTTGGCGCTCTGGTCGTCGAGGAAGACCATGTGTTTGGCCATGCTCTCAGGCGTCCTCCTGACGGTCAGTGTCGCTCAACAGTGCATTGCAAGCGACAAGTGGGGAGTCGGACATGACTGATATTGGATCGAAGCTGCAGCCGGAGATTATTCAGGAGACCAATGCCGATCCCGTGGCGTCGGGATGGGCGCGCTATCTTGCTTCGATTGTGCTGACCGCGGCCGCGACCGTCGTGGCCATCGCTGTCGACAGCAAGGTGACCATTCCCAACATTTCCCTGATATTTGTAATTCCGGTGATCGTCGCAGGCGTTAGCCTTGGCTTGGGTCCGTCACTCTGCTCGGCGATAATTGGCGCTCTGGCCTTCAATTTTTTCCTTACCGAACCTCGCTACTCGCTGACCGTCGACGATCCGGCGAATGTCTGGGCAATCGGGCTGCTGTTCGTGATTGGTCTCATAACGAGTGGTGTTGCGTTCACTTCGGGCCGGCGCGCGGCCGAAGCGGCACAGTTGAGGCAGCAGGCGACCGTCTTGCAAGGCTACAGCCGGGACGTTGTTGCGGCCGATAGCGTGGATGCGATCCTTTCAATCACCTCCCAGACTCTCGCAGCGCTCTACCGGGTTCCCGCGGTCTCGATGCTTGTGAGACAGGGCAGCATCGTTTCTATCAAGTGCGTTGGCAACTTGGCCCCCAAGGAGGCCGAACTGGAAGCAGCGCTCTCGTGCCTGGAGACTGGATCCGTCGCGCCCAGCGGGGTCTATCCGAATCTCGCCTCTCGGTTTGATTTTTGGCCTGTGCAGACGGATAAGGGCCAAAGTGCCGTCATTGGACTTGCCTTTGATCGGGACGAACGTCCTTCACCGCCGCATACGTCCGTCAATATCGTAGCCACTGTGTTGGCGTTGGTACTCGATCGCCAACGTTCGACCTGATCCTCGCAGTTCGCCATAGGCACGGATTCCGCCGCATGGCCGAACTGTTCAAATCCTTGTTGGAGGCGGTGCCAAGCCGCAGAAGCTTGAGGGCTGGACGGCGCGATGATGATGACAGGCGATCTATGGGCACTGGCCGCGGCAATGTTGCTCGCAGTTGTTCAGCTTACGCTATCCAGTGTGCTGACACTCCGCCAACTGGGGGGTGTTTGGGTCGCAGGGCCTCGGGACGAACCGCGCGAGGTTTCAGGTGTTAGTGGGCGCATTGTTCGGGCGCACCGTAATCTGCTTGAGATATTTCCGCAGTTTGTCGCCGCTTTGTTTCTGGTGCACGCAGCTAACGCTGTCGGCTCGCTATCCACAGTCGGGGCTTGGGTGTTCGTCGTCGCCCGACTGCTCTACGTTCCCGCCTATGCCTTCGCCCCTCCGGGTGTACGGCCCATCTGTTGGCTCGCCGGACAAGTTGGAATTTTCATGATCGTGGCCGATTTGTTCGTCTGAGACGTCGGTACAGGACCCTCGACGTTCATTAGAAATTCGGGAAGGGCGATGCCGACAATTCTGCTCGGTCCTTGTCTCACCGCGGCCGCAACCGGATCGAGTGTTTCTTCAACCGAATCTTATCAATGCCGTCGGGTTGTGACCCGCTACGACAAGCTGGCCGCCTGTGATCTTGCATTCGTGCAGCTTGCGGCTGTAGCTCCGCGCTTACGAGTCCGCGCTCCGACTTCTTTGGAATATTGGCCATCCGCCCCAGCGCGCAAGAGGCGGATGATGACAGCGGAGTGTGAGGCGCAATCCTTCGCCTTACGCCGGCCTCCGCAAAATCTTCACCAACTCCCCGTGCACGTACTCATTGCCGCACACCACGTCCCCGGTCACGAGCGCATCGCCGGGCGTGTTGATATCGCTCACCGTGCCACCGGCCTCGCGCACCATCAGCATGCCGGCGGCGATGTCCCAGGATTGCAGATTGCGCTCCCAATAGCCGTCGAGGCGGCCGGCGGCGACGAAGGCGAGGTCGAGCGAGGCGGCGCCGAAGCGGCGCAGGCCCGCGACGCGATTCTGGATCGCGGTCATCTCGCGGCGGAATTCCTCGTGGTCGCCGCGGCCGATATGGGGCAGGCCGCAGGCCACCACGCACTCGTTGAGCTGGCGGCGGCCGGCCACGCGCAGGCGCTGGTCGTTGAGGAAGGCGCCCTTGCCGCGCTCGGCGATGTAGAGCTCGTCATTGGCGGGGTTGTAGATCACGCCGGCGATGATCGTGCCCTCACGCGCGAGGCCGATCGAGATCGCGAATTGCGGGATGCCGTGCAGGAAATTGGTGGTGCCGTCGAGCGGATCGACGATCCAGGTGTGGCTCTTGTCGGTGCCTTCGCGGGTGCCGCCCTCTTCGCCGATGAAGCCGTAGCCGGGCCTCGCCTTGGCGAGGTCCTGATAGAGGATCTCCTCGGCGCGCTTGTCGGCGAGCGAGACGAAATTCGCCGGCCCCTTCAGCGAGACCTGGAGATGCTCGATCTCGCCGAGATCGCGCTTGAGGCTGCGGCCGGCGCGGCGCGCGGCCTTGACCATGACGTTGATAGTGGCGGAATACAGCATGAGCTCTGGACTTGATCGGGGGCAGGGATCAGGGGCACGGACGGGACATCGCGCCTGTTTGAGGGATTGGGTGCCCTGCGAGGGCGCTTGCGTCAAGTCATTGCGTCAAGTCATTTGGCCCCGAGCCATTTCTTGGCGGCGGCCTCAGCCTTGGCCCGCTCCTCGGCCGGCAGATCGTAGAATTGCTTGTCGAGATCGGGGTCGCCCTTGCCGGCCGTTTTGGCCACCAAGTGCCATTTGAAGCCCTCGACCTTGTCCATGGGCGTGCCCACGCCGTTGATCAGCACCCATGCCAGCCGGTTCTGCGCGATCGCGCTGCCCTGGCGGGACGCCTTGCGGAGCAGGGCTACGGCCGCCGGCTGGTTCTTCGGCGTGCCGGTGCCGTTGAACATCGCGATCGCATATTCGACCTCGGCGTCGACATTGTCGGCGAGCGAGGCGGCCTGGAGCAGCCGCACAGCGCGTTCCGGGTCCTTCGGCACACCGGTGCCTTCCTTGTAGAAGGTCGCGAGCGCGTATTGCGCCTCGGGCAGGCCTGCATCGGCAGCCTGGCGCAGCAGCTCCGCCGAGCGCTTGACGTCCTGCGGCAGGGTCTGGCCGTCCAGATAGAGCAAGGCGAGGTTATAGGCGGCCTTGGGCTCGCCGAGCTTGGCGGCGGAGGCCATCAGCTTGACCGCCTCGCCCTTGTCGACCGGGCCGCCGCGGCCCGACATGCGCAGCATGGCGAGCGCGAACATCGCCTCGCGATCGCCGGAATCGGCGGCGCGCTTGTACCATTCGGCCGCCTTGGCGTAGTCGCGCCGGATGCCCATGGCGTTGGAATAGAGCTCGCCGAGCATGGTCATCGCCTTGGGATCGCCGGCTTGTGCACGGGTTGTGGCGAGCTCGAACGCCGTCTTGTACTGGCCGCGCTGGTAGGCTCCGTAGACCAGATCGACGTTGGGATCGTCGGTCGGCGGCGCGGGGATCACGGTCGCGGCCGGCTTGGGCGAGGGGGACGGCTTGGGCGAGGCCGAAGGTTTCGGCGCGGGAGCGGCCTCCTTTTTCTTGGTGATCGTGTGCGGCCTGGGCTTCTTTTTTTCGGCGGGAGCGCTCGGCGTTGCGGCCGGCGGCGTGATCTGGAGCTGCGCGGCCGCGGGCGCCATGAGCAGCAGCGCGGCCAGCATGGTGATGTGCGGAAGCTTCATGTCGGGCGCTGGCCGTGCTCCTGACCCGCGGGATCCTGGCTCGCCGGCGCCGTCGCATGGGCCTTCTTGATCGCAGCGTCGGCCTCGACCAGCGCGGCCTTGGGCCCGCGCGGATCGGCCCAGATGAAGTCGCCGACCAGCACGAAATCGGCGCCGCTCGCGGCGAAATCGTGGGCCTCTTCCAGTGACGTGGCAAAACCGACGCAGGGCGGCTCGAACAGCTCGGCCCACCAGTCCAGCCGTTCGGCGATGGCCTGGGATGACGGGCGCTGGCCTTTCTCGTCGGGCTCGCCGAACAGCACATAGTCGGCGCCCATCTCGCCGGCGCTCATGGAATCGTGGCGCGTGGCGAGCCCGCCGACGCCGGCGATGCGATCGGGCTTGAGCGAGGGCGCCGCCTCTTCCAGCGCGGCAAGGCCGGTGAGGTGCGCGCCGTCGGCGCCGCCGCGCGCGACGATGTCAGGATGGCCGTCGACGAGGAGGGCTGCGCCAGCCTTCTGCACCGGCGGTGCCAACGCCTTGACGCGCGAGATCATGGTGCGCTGGTCGGTCTCCCTCAGCCGCAGCAGTACGGCCGCGACATCGGCCGAAGCGAGCAGGCCCGGCAAATCGGCGACGAGCCTCGCAGGGTCATCGACAATAGGCGTCGCGAGGTAGAGACGCGGCGCCGGGCGCGGCGGAGGCGGTTTGTTCGACAAGATCTAGGCTGCCTTCTGTTCCAGGCTGCTTTGCCATTCGCCCTTGGAGGCGAGGCCGTTCATCCGCGCGCGATGGCTGAAGGCGCGTTGTCCGGCCGCGACGTTCTCAGGCCTCCCGGACCAGGCCTTCTGCGGCGCGGCCTGGAGCGCGCGGCCGTAGGAGAAGGTCAGGCCCCAGGGCAGCGGGCCGAGCTTGTGCATGGCATTGAGATGCGCAGTCGCTTCCTCGTCGGACTGGCCGCCGGAGAGGAAAGCGACGCCGGGCACCGCTGCGGGCACGCAGGCCTTGAGCAGCCGGATCGTCTTCTCCGCGACCTCTTCGACCGAGGCCTGCTTCGGACACTTCTTGCCCGAGATTGCCATGTTCGGCTTCAGCACCATGCCTTCGAGCGCAACGCGCTGCACGCGCAACTCCTGGAACGTCTTGTTGAGCACGCGGCTCGTCACCTCATAGCACCGGTCGATGTCGTGATCGCCGTCCATCAGCACTTCCGGCTCGACGATCGGCACGATCTGCGCGGCCTGGCACAGCGCGGCATAGCGCGCCAGCGCGTGGGCGTTGACGCTGATCGCGGTCATCGAGGGGATGCCCCGGCCGTCAGTGCCGCTGCCGATGTCGATCACGGCACGCCATTTGGCAAAGCGCGCGCCGCGCTCGTAATATTTCTTCAGCCGCTCGGCGAGCCTGTCGAGCCCGACCGTGACGAGCTCGCCCGGGCACATCGGCAGGGCTTGCGTGCCCTCGTCGACCTTGATCCCCGGGATGGCGCCGCTCTGTTCGATCAGCCTGACCAGCGGCGTGCCGTCCTTGGCATCCTGCCAGATCGTCTCGTCATAGAGGATCACCCCCGAGATGTACTGGCTCATGGCGTCCTTGGCGCGAAACAGCATCTCGCGATAGTCGCGGCGGTTCTCTTCCGTCGATTCCACGCCGATGGCGTCAAAGCGCTTCTTGATGGTGCCGGAGGATTCGTCGGCGGCAAGGATGCCCTTGCCTGTTACGACCATGGCGGTGGCGATCCTGTTGAGCTCAGTCAGATTCATCGAGAGGTCCTCCCAAATCGATTCTGCCCTTGCCCGCAAAAATAGACCGTTCTCGGGCAATTGCCGAGTTAACGTTCGTCGCAGGGTAAAGGGGAGGGACTTCACCTCTCCCCGCCTGCGGGGAGAGGTCGGATTTTGCGCGCAGCGTAAAATCCGGGTGAGGGGGACTCTCCGCGAGTCCAACTGCCACCGTGCCCGGGGAGACTCCCCCTCACCCCAACCCTCTCCCCGCAAGCGGGGCGAGGGGGAAGATAGGGCGGTGGCTGCCTTACGCCACCTTCGCGATCGCTTACGCCACCTTGGGATCGAGCTCGCCCTTGGCGTAGCGCTTGGCCATCTCGGCGGTGGTCAGCACCTTCTTGATCTTGGAGGCCTGTCCGGCGGTATTGAACTCCTGAAGCCGCTGCTTGCACAGCTTGGTCATCGCCTCCATCGCCGGCTTCAAATATTTGCGCGGATCGAACTCTTCCGGATTGTCCTTGAGCACCTTGCGGATCTGGCCGGTCATCGCCATGCGGTTGTCGGTGTCGATGTTGATCTTGCGCACGCCGTTCTTGATGCCGCGCTGGATCTCGGACACAGGCACGCCCCAGGTCGGCTTCATCTTGCCGCCATAGGCGTTGATGATGTCCTGGAGATCCTGAGGCACCGACGAGGAGCCGTGCATGACGAGATGGGTGTTCGGCAGCTTGCGGTGGATCTCCTCGATCACGTTCATGGCGAGGATGTCGCCATCGGGCTTGCGGGTAAATTTGTAAGCGCCGTGAGAAGTCCCCATCGCGATCGCGAGCGCGTCGACCTTGGTCTCCTGGACGAACTTCACCGCCTCGTCCGGATCGGTCAGGAGCTGGTCGTGGCTGAGCTTGCCTTCGGCGCCGTGGCCGTCTTCCTTGTCGCCCATGCCGGTCTCGAGCGAGCCGAGCACCCCGAGCTCGCCTTCCACCGAGATGCCGCCGAGATGGGCCATGTCGGTCACGGTCTTGGTGACGCCGACATTGTAGCCCCAGTCGCCGGGGGTCTTGCCGTCGGCCTTGAGCGAGCCGTCCATCATGACCGAGGTGAAGCCGGCCTGGATCGCGGTCATGCAGGTCGCCGGCTCGTTGCCGTGGTCCAGATGCACGCAGACCGGAATGTGCGGATAGATCTCGGTCACCGCGTCCATCATGTGCTTGAGCATGACGTCGTTGGCGTAGGAGCGTGCGCCGCGCGAGGCCTGGATGATGACGGGCGCGTCGACCTGGTTGGCCGCGTCCATGATCGCCAGCGCCTGCTCCATGTTGTTGATGTTGAAGGCCGGTACGCCGTAATCGTTCTCCGCCGCGTGGTCGAGCAATTGACGTAACGTGATCCGAGCCATCTGTCTTTTCTCCCGTTGGGGCCTGCAAGGCTGATTTGAAAGGCCGCTTGCTTACTTGATGCGCAGAACTTCGACGCCGGGCAGCGGCTTGCCTTCCATCCATTCGAGGAACGCGCCACCGGCAGTCGACACATAGGTGAAGTCACCGGCCACATGGGCCTGGTTGAGTGCAGCGACAGTGTCGCCGCCGCCCGCGATCGAGACCAGCTTCTTCGCCTTGGTGCGCTCGGCCGCATGCTTGGCGGCCGCGACCGTGCCGCGGTCGAACGGCTGCATCTCGAAGGCGCCCAGCGGTCCGTTCCAGACCAGGGTTGCCGCATCGTCGATCGCGGCGTGGACGCGGGCGACCGATTGCGGGCCGACGTCGAGGATCATGCCGTCGGCCGGGATCGCATCGAGCCCATAGGCATGCGACGGCGCGTTGGCCGCGAAATGATAGGCGACGGTCGCATCCACGGGGAGGATGATGGCGCAGTTGGCGGCGTCCGCCTTCTCCATGATGCGCAGCGCGGTCGGCGCGAGGTCTTTCTCGGCCAGCGACTTGCCGATCGCGACGCCCTGAGCGTGCAGGAAGGTGTTGGCCATGCCGCCGCCGATCACGAGCGCGTCGACCTTGGTTACGAGATTTTCGAGCAGGTCGATCTTGGTCGAGACCTTGGCGCCGCCGATGATCGCGATCACCGGCTTGGTCGGCGACCCCAGCGCCTTCTCCAGCGCATCGAGCTCGGCCTGCATGGTGCGGCCGGCATAGGCCGGCAGCTTGTGGCCGAGTCCTTCGGTCGAGGCGTGGGCGCGGTGCGCCGCCGAGAAGCCGTCATTGACCCAGATGTCGCCGAGCTTGGCCAATTCCGCGACGAAGGCGGGATCGTTCTTTTCTTCCTCTTTGTGGAAGCGGGTGTTTTCCAGACACAGGATGTCGCCGTCCTTGAGCGCCGCCACGGCCTTGGCCGCAGGCTCGCCGATGCAATCATCGGCGAAGCCGACCGGCTTCTTCACCACCTTCGACAGTGCCTCGGCGACGGGCTTGAGCGACTCCTTGGCATCGCGTCCCTTCGGCCGGCCGAAATGCGCGAGCAGGATGACCTTGCCGCCCTTGTCGGCGAGTTCGGTGATGGTCGGCGCCACGCGCTCGAGCCGGGTCGCGTCGGTGACGCGCCCGTTCTCCATGGGCACGTTGAGGTCGACGCGCAGCAACACGCGCTTGCCCTTCACGTCGACGTCGTCGAGGGTGCGGAATTTGTTGGTCATCGGACGCTTCCTTGTCCCGGGCGCTGCGCAGCGCGAAGCGGTGCGCTGCAGAACCGGGACCCACATCACGGCGAGTCCCGCGGCTAGATGGGGTCCCGGCTCTGCGGAGCAGCGCTTACGCGCCGCACCGCGTCCGGGACACGAGACCTGTTCTTAGATCACCTTCGCCATCGCGACGGCGGTGTCGGCCATGCGGTTCGAGAAGCCCCACTCGTTGTCGTACCAGGACATCACGCGCACCAGCGTGCCGTTCTGCACCTTGGTCTGGTCCTCGTGGAAGGTCGAGGAGTGCGGATCGTGGTTGAAGTCGATCGAGACGTTCGGCGCACTGGTGTAGCCGAGGATGCCCTTGAGCTGCTGCTCGCTGGCGCGCTTCATCGCCGCGTTGATCTCCTTGGCGTCGGTGGCGCGCTTGGCGACGATCTTGAGGTCGACCACCGAGACGTTCGGGGTCGGCACGCGGATCGCGACGCCGTCGAGCTTGCCCTTCAGCTCGGGCAGCACGAGGCCGATCGCTTTCGCGGCGCCGGTCGAGGTCGGGATCATCGACATCGCAGCGGCGCGGCCGCGGTAGAGATCCTTGTGCAGCGTGTCCAGCGTCGGCTGGTCGCCGGTATAGGCGTGGATCGTGGTCATGAAGCCGGTCTCGATGCCGACGAGATCGTTCAGCACCTTGGCGACGGGCGCGAGGCAGTTCGTCGTGCAGGAGCCGTTGGAGACGACCAGGTGATCCTTGGTCAGGGTGTCGTGGTTGACGCCGTAGACGATGGTGGCATCGGCGCCGTCGGCCGGCGCGGACACCAGCACGCGCTTGGCGCCGGCGGTCAGATGCGCGGAGGCCTTGTCCTTCGAGGTGAAGATGCCGGTGCATTCCAGCGCGATGTCGACGCCGAGATCCTTCCAGGGCAGCTTCGCGGGATCGCGCTCGGCGGTCACCTTGATCTTGCCGCCGCCGAGGTTGATCGAGTCGCCATCGACGGTGACGGTGCCGGGGAAGCGGCCATGGACGCTGTCGAAACGGAGCAGATGGGCGTTGGTCTCGACCGGGCCGAGATCGTTGATGCCCACGACCTCGATGTCCTTGCGGCCTGACTCCGCGATAGCCCGCAGGACGTTGCGGCCGATGCGGCCAAAACCGTTGATTCCGACGCGGACTGCCATGTTTCGTCTCCTTCAATGACCGTCGTCATCCCGCACAACGCGCTTTCGTGCGCCTGCGAGGGTTTTTTAGGGGCGGGCGCCCGGTTCGGCCGGGCGGTGCTTGATCATATGGAAGACTAGGTAGTCCTTTTTTGGGGCAAGCTCAACTCTCAGGAAATGCGCTTCAGCACAGCGTTAACCGCGGCCTCGGCGGTAATCCCGAAATGCTTGTAAAGCTCCTTGGCGGGACCGCTTTCGCCGAAGGAATGCATGCCGATGAATTCGCCGTCCTGGCCGATCACGGCGTCCCAGCCCCAGCGCACGGCGGCCTCGATCGCAATCTTGACCGGCGCATTGCCGATGATTGCGGCACGCTTGGCCTCTGGTTGCGCTAGCAACAGCTCGAGCGAGGGAACGGAGACAACGCGTGACGCGACGCCGCGTTCCGCGAGCTGCTTCTGGGCCGCGACCGCGATCTCGACCTCGGAGCCGGAGGCGAACAGCGTTGCCTTGGCTTCGCCCTGGGCCGCGACCAGCTCATAGGCGCCGGCTGCGCAGGGATTGTCGTTCGGTGCGGTGGTCCGCAGCTGCGGCAGGTTCTGCCGCGTCAGCGCCAGCACGGTCGGACCGTCGACCCGGTTGAGCGCGAGCTCCCAGCATTCGGCGACCTCGATGGAATCGCAGGGGCGGAACACGCGCATGTTCGGAATGGCGCGAAGCGCGGCGAGATGCTCGACCGGTTGATGCGTCGGCCCGTCTTCGCCGAGGCCGATGGAGTCGTGCGTCATCACATAGACGACACCGGTGCCCATCAGCGCGGCGAGGCGCATCGCGGGACGTGCGTAGTCGGTGAACACCAGGAAGGTCGCGCCGTTCGGCGCGAAGCCGCCGTGCAGGAAAATGCCGTTCATCGCGGCGCACATGCCGTGCTCGCGGATGCCGTAATGGATGAAGCGGCCCTTCGGCGTCTTGGCCGAGAACGCGGTCGCCGACTTCGCCTTGTTGTTGTTGGAGCCGGTGAGATCGGCCGAGCCGGCCAGGAATTCCATCGGCATCGCGGCAGCGATCACCTCGATCGCAGCCTCCGACGATTTGCGCGTCGCCGCCGTCAGCGGCTTCTCCAGCAGCTCCTTCTTGTGCGCCTTCAGCGCCTTGGCCAGCGATGCCGGACGCTCGTGGCGCAGGCGGCGTTCGAACTCGGCGCGCTTGCGGCTGCCGAGCTCACCGAGCCGTGCTTCCCATTCCTGGCGTGCCGTAGCACCGCGGCTGCCGGCCGCGCGCCATGCCTTCAGCACGTCGTCGGGCACCGAGAACGGCTCGAGCGAGATGCCGAGATTTTCCTTGGCGGCCTTGAGCTCGTCGGCCCCTAACGCCTCGCCATGCACCTTCGAGGTGCCGGCCTTGTGCGGCGCGCCGAAGCCGATGGTGGTGCGGCAGGCGATCAGCGTCGGCTTGTTGGATTTTTGCGCGCGGGTGATGGCGGCGGCAATGGCGGCCTGATCCTGGCCGTCGATCTTCTCGGCGGCCCAGCCCGCCGACTTGAAGCGCTTCACCTGGTCGACGGAATCGGAGATCGAGGTCGGGCCGTCGATCGAGATGCCGTTGTCGTCGTAGAGCACGATCAGCTTGTTGAGCTTCCAGTGCCCGGCCATCGCGATCGCTTCCTGCGACACGCCTTCCATCAGGTCGCCGTCGGAGGCGAGCACATAGGTGTGGTGGTCGACGATCTTCTTGCCGAACTCGGCGGCCAGCATCTTCTCGGCGAGCGCCATGCCGACCGCGGTCGAGATGCCCTGGCCGAGCGGGCCGGTGGTGGTCTCGATGCCCTTGGTGCGGAAATTCTCGGGGTGGCCGGGGGTGAGCGAGTCGACCTGGCGGAACTGCTTGATCTGGTCCAGCGTCATCTCGGCATTGCCGGTCAAATACAGCAGCGAATAGAGCAGCATCGAGCCGTGGCCGGCCGAGAGCACGAAGCGGTCGCGGTCCGGCCAGGCGGGCGCTGAGGCATCGAATTTCAGGAACTGCGTGAACAGCACGGTGGCGATGTCGGCGGCGCCCATCGGCAGGCCGGGATGGCCCGATTTCGCCTTCTCGACAGCGTCCATCGAAAGGCCGCGGATCGCGTTGGCCATACGGGTGTGATCGACCTGCGTCATGTCTGAAATCCGTCTGAAATGAGGCGCTTGGCGATGGTTGCCCGCGCGGGGAGAAGCCTGGCGGCCACTGAAGGTTGGCGCTGGGATAGCACCTCGGTTCCGGGAGTCCAAGGCGGTCAAACGCCGGTTTGGCCGTAAAAGTTGCCGGTCGAGATCAGTTTTCCGCCGGGATCGCGCCGGAAGGAATCGATCGATCGCAACCGCGTTCCGATTGATCGGTGCATAGTTTTGCGGCGGCGTTGCGCTGGGCTAGCTTGCCACGTAAATTTCTGCTTCTAACCGCTTGCCGAACCGAGTCTTTTGCCGGACGGCAAGCTCCAGGGAAAGGCCACTGGGCAAAGGCCGCCAGGTTCCGCCGCTGACTGCATGAACGATCGCGTGTCCAATAGCTCCGCCATGACGGAATCATCCGCCGTCGAGATCGAGATTGCGACCCGCAGGCTCACGGCGGCGCTCGACGCACTCGAAAGTGCGGTCGAGCGGCGACGCGATGCCGATCGCGACGAGAACGAGCTCGCGGCGCGGATCCAGGCGCTCGGCGCTGATCGCTCGCGACTCGCCGACGAGCTCGACGGCGCGCTGGTGAAGGCGCGCAAGCTCGAGCGCACCAATCGCGAGATTTCCGACCGGCTGGATTCCGCAATCGTCACGATACGCTCGGTGCTCGATACCGGAGAGGACGGATGAGCCACATCAACGTCACTATCAACGGCCGGCAATACCGCATGGCCTGCGAGGAGGGCCAGGAGGTGCGGCTGCTCAAGCTCGCCGAGAGCCTGGAGACACGCATCCAGTCGCTGCGCGGAAAATTCGGCGAGATCGGCGATGCGCGCCTCACGGTGATGGCGGCGCTGACGGTGTGCGACGAGTTGATCGACGCCGGCAACCGCATTCGCACCATGGAGCAGGAGCTGGTCGAGCTCCGGGACTTCCGCAACGCCGCCGTCGAACGCGCCCGGATGACGCAGACCGCGGTGGTGAATGCGCTGAATGCCGCAGCCGAACGCATCGAGAAGTCGACGCAGGTGCTGAACCGGACGGTCGGAGGCGGGATCGCGATCGGGTGAGAGTGATCGGAACGATCCGTTGCCACTGGGGGCGGTGTCCACCTCTCCCGAAGGGAGAGGTCGGATCGCATCGTAAGATGCGATCCGGGTGAGGGCTTCAGGTCCCTCTGTGTGCCGCGGCCCCTCACCCGGATTGCTCCGGACGCTGCTTCGCATCGCCCGGCGCAATCCGACCTCTCCCCGCTGGGGAGAGGTGGGCACCAGCCGCACCCGCCGCACTGGCACTTCCTCACTATCGTTGTTACATTGCTCGAGCGAGGCTGCGACGTGCGTCAGGAGCCATATATCCCCGGGGCCTTATCGATCCTTTAGGGAACTGTCCCTGGCCGGGCCCGTGGGCCCGGACATATGGTGCCCACCTACTTTCGTAGGGAACTCCGGGATCGAGTGCTTCAACGGCGTTCGCGGCTTCGTACTTTTGTTTGCTGACAATGCGTTCTTGTCGAATGGCCATCTACGACAAACCGGCGGTGTCATGCCCCGCGTAGGCGGGGCATCCAGTACGCCGCGGCGTCGATGTTTGATCACTGGCGTCTCTGGGATACTGGATCACCCGCCTTCGCGGGTGATGACAGCGGAGCAAGGCTCCGCGTTCGGAGCAAGCGCACATGCCCAACTCCAAAGCCGAGCTCCGTGCCAAAGCCCTCGCCAGGCGTGACGCGCTGAGCGACAAGAAGCGCATCGCTGCGGCCGCAAAGCTCGCCAAGCGCGGGTTGCCGTTCGAGCTGCTGCCCGGCAGCATCGTCTCCGGCTATTCGCCGATCCGCAACGAGATCGATCCGATGCCGTTGATGCGGAAGCTCGCCGAGCAGGGCGCGAAGCTGGCGCTGCCTTGCGTCACCGCGCGCGGCCAGTCGCTGATCTTCCGCATCTTCCATCCGAACGACCGCCTGATGCTCGGCCCGCTCGGCATTCCCGAGCCGTCGCCGGCGGCAAGCGAAGTGATCCCCGACATCATGCTGACGCCGCTTGCGGCTTTCGACCGTCTCGGCCATCGCATCGGCTATGGCGCCGGGCATTACGATTTCACCTTCGCGCATTTGCGCAAGACCAAGCACATCATCGGCATCGGGCTCGCCTTTGCGGCGCAGGAGATCGAGGCGGTTCCGGCACTATCCCACGACGTCGCGCTGGATTATGTGCTAACGGAATCGGACGTGTTCGATTTCCGGAGTTCTGAAGTTGCGCATTCTCTTCGTGGGTGATGTCGTCGGCCGTAGCGGGCGCGAGGCCATCGCCGAATATCTGCCCGGCATGGTCAAGGACTGGTCGCTCGATTTCGTCGTCGTCAACGGCGAGAATTCCGCCGGCGGCTTCGGCATCACGGAAGCGATCTACCAGGAATTCCTCGAGGCCGGCGCCGACGCGGTGACGCTCGGCAATCATTCCTGGGACCAGCGCGAGGCGCTGGTGTTCATCGAGCGCGCCGACCGCCTGGTGCGCCCCGCAAACTATCCGCGCGGCACGCCCGGCCGCGGCGCCGCACTGGTCGAGACCAAGAACGGCAAGCATGCCCTCGTCGTCAACGCCTTGGGCCGCGTCTTCATGACCCCGTTCGACGATCCCTTCGCGGCGCTCGAGCGCGAGTTAGGGGCCTGCCCGCTCGGCGTTGCCGCCGACGCCATTGTCGTCGATTTCCATTGCGAGGCGAGCAGCGAGAAGCAGGGCATCGGCTTCTTCTGCGACGGCCGCGCCAGCCTCGTCGTCGGCACCCACACCCATGTGCCGACCGCCGACCACCAGATCCTGTCAGGCGGCACCGCCTACATGACCGATGCCGGCATGACCGGCGATTACGATTCCATCATCGGCATGCAGAAGGAAGAACCGCTGCGCCGGTTCACGTCGGGGATTCCGTCGGGCCGCTTCGAGCCGGCAGCCGGTGCCGCGACGCTCAGCGGCGTCGCCGTGGAGACCGACGATGCGACGGGGCTCGCCCTGAAGATTGCGCCGGTGCGTGTCGGCGGCCGGCTGGAGCCGGCGACGCCGAAGTTCTGGTTGAGCTGAAGAACCACGCTCCACGCTAGGTGTCGTCCCCGCGAAGGCGGGGACCCATAACCCAAGGGAGAAGTTGTTGCGCGAAGCTGGTAACTGCGAGTCTTCGCCGAACCACATCCTGTGGTTATGGGTCCCGGATCTGCGCTCCGCTTCGCTACGCTTGTCCGGGACGACAACGGAGATTGACGCGCGATCACGCATCAATCTCGCCATACGCTACTCCGCCGTCTGCTCCCTCAACTCCGCCACATCCTTCGCCGTCAGCTTCGAGCCCTTCGTGCCGAACCGCGCCGTGACGTAGTTCGCCACCGCCGCGATCTCGTCGTCGGTATAGGCATGGCCGAACGCCGGCATCGACAGCGCGCCGTCGGGTGTATGCCGCTTGGTGCCCGAGAGCACGATCTGCGCGACGTTGGTGGCGGCGGGGTCGTTAACGGCCCAGGTGCCGGTGAGCGTTGCCATCGGCGAGACCGGGCTCTCGCCGCTCCAGCCGTGGCAGCTGGCGCAGGCGCTGGCGAACACCTGCTTGCCGCGGGCGTCCGCCGTGACGCCCTCGCGGTGCGAGGCGGGGGCGACCGGCGCCGTGGTGGCGGGCAGGTCGGGCGAGGGCTGCGGCGGCACGCTGCGCAGGTAAGCAACGATGCTGCTGATGTCTTCGGGGACGAGCTTGCTCAAGCTGTGGTCGACCGCCTCACCCATCGGACCCGAGGCCGAGCCATGACCCGGCGCATGGCCGAGCGACAGATACGAGATCAGATCCTGGTCGCTCCAGTTGCCGAGACCTGTCGCCTTGTCGGAGGAGATGTTGAAGGCGCGCCAGCCCGCCGTGATGGCGCCGGCGAACTTCCTGCGGTTGTCCAGCGCGAAGCCGAGATTGCGCGGGGTGTGGCACTCGCCGCAATGCGCCAGCGCCTCCGCAAGATACGCGCCCCTGTTCCATTCGGGGCTCTTCGAGGTGTCGGGCGCAAAGCGCGTGTCCGGATTGAACACGGCCGACCAGAACATCATCGCCCAGCGCTGGTTGAACGGGAACGACAGCGTGTTGTCGGGCGCCTTGGCGCGCACCGCCGGCAGGCTGAACAGATAGGCTTTCACCGCCAGCACGTCCTCGTCGGTCATGAAGGTGTAGGACGTGTAGGGCATCGCCGGATACAGCCGCGCGCCGTCACGGCGCTTGCCGTGCTGGACCGCGTTCAGGAAATCCTGGTCGCTGTAATTGCCGATGCCGGTGTCCTTGTCCGGCGTGATGTTGGTGGAATAGAGCGTGCCGAACGGCAGCTTGAAGGCGAGCCCGCCGGAATACTCCTTCTCGCCCGGCCTGGTGTGGCAGACCATGCAGTCGGCGGCCTTGGTGAGATATTCGCCGCGCTCGACGATGCCGGCTTTCTCCAGCTTCGCCGGCACGCCGGTCGGCTTGCCCGCGCGGTAGTCCGCCAGCGCCACTTTCGTGCCGCCCGCGAAGTCGAGCGGGCCGGGCCCGCGGATGATGAAGACGCCGACCGCTGCCGCGACGATGGCGATCGCGACGACGCTTGTGAGGATACGCATCTTGCCGCTCATGCCTTCTTCCCCGCAGCCAGCAGTTTCCGGTCGATCGGCAGGCGCCGCAGCGCCACGCCGGTTGCGGCATAGATCGCATTGCGCAGCGCGGGCGGTCCGGCATTGACGCCGGCCTCACCGATGCCGCCGGGCGCTTCGCCGCTCTTGACGACGATGACCTCGATCTTCGGCGTCTCGTTGATGCGCATCATGCGGTAGTCGTGGAAGTTCGACTGCTGCACGCGGCCCTTGTCGATGGTGATCTCGCCATAGAGCGCCGCGGTCAGGCCGAAGATCAGCCCGCCCTCGATCTGCGCCTTTACGGTGTCGGGGTTGACGGCAATGCCGGTGTCGACCACCGAGGTGATGCGGCGGAGCGTGATCGCGCCGATGTCGTCGATCTCCGCCTCCACCACCGTCGCGATGAAGCTCGCGAATGACGGCTGCACGCAGACGCCGCGGCCGACGCGCGGCGGCAGCTTTTGCCCCCAGCCGGATTTCTCCGCGACCTGGTCGAGCACCGCGAGCATCCGCGGATTCTTCGTCAGCATGGACTTTCGGAACGCGATCGGGTCCTTGCCCGCCTTGCGCGCGAGCTCGTCCATCGCGCATTCGACCGCGAACACGTTGTTATTCGGACCGACGCCGCGCCAGAAACCCGTCGGCACCGACAGCGGCTCGGCGCGGACATATTCGACATGGAAGTTGGCGAAGTCGTAGGGAGCATCCACCGCGGCGTCGATCGCGTCGATGTCGATACCCTTCTGGAACGCCGGCGGCAGCCAGCGCGCCAGCACGGCGGAGCCGGCGACCTTGTACTTCCACCCCGCGACCTTGCCGTCGACCAGCGACGCGGTGATCTCGTCGCGATAGACCGGGCGGTAGACGTCGTGCTGGATGTCCTCCTCGCGGGTCCACACCACCTTCACGGGATAGTCGACCTGCTTGGCGATCTTCACCGCCGCGACCACCATGTCGGGCTCGAGCTTGCGGCCGAAGCCGCCGCCGAGCAGGTGATTGTTGACGATCACCTTGTCGATCGGCAGGCCCGCGGCCTTCGCCGCCTCCGACTGCACGCGCGTCATGATCTGCGTGCCGGTCCAGATCTCGCAGGAATCGGGCTTCACATGCACCGTGGCGTTGATCGGCTCCATCGAGGCGTGCGCCAGGAACGGCAGCTCGTAGACCGCCTCGAACTTGTCGCCGCTGGCGAGCGCCTTGGCGATGTCGCCGTCGGATTTGGCGACGGCGCCGTCCTTCCGGCTGGCCTTGCGCAGGTCGTCCCAGACGTCCTTGGTTGTGATCTCGGCGTTCGGCCCCTCGTCCCACTCGATCTCGAGCGCTTCGAGCCCCTTCTTGGCCGCCCACATGTGATCGCCGATCACGGCGACCATGTCCTCGAGCACGACGACCTTGCGCACGCCGGGAAGCTTCACCGCGGCGCTGTCGTCGACCTTGCCGACCTTGCCGCCGAACACCGGGCAGGCGGCGACGGTCGCGAACTTCATGCCGGGCAGGATGGCGTCGATGCCGTAGATGGCCTTGCCGTTGACCTTGTCCGGCGTGTCGAGCCGCTTCAAGGGCTGGCCGATGAGGACGAAGTCCTTGGGGTCCTTCAGCGCAGCGTCCTTCGGCGGCGTCTGGCCTTGGGCTGCGAGCGCCAGCGTGCCGTAGGCGAGCCTGCGGCCGCTCGCTGCATGCGCGACCTCGCCCTTGGCGGTCGTGCAGCTTGCCGGATCGACGCCCCATTCCGCGGCCGCCGCCTGCACCAGCATCGCGCGCGCGGTGGCGCCGGCCTTGCGCAGCGGCAGCCACCAGGCGCGGATCGAGTTGGAATTGCCGGTGACTTGCAGGCCGAAGGTCGGATTGCCGTAGAGCTTGTCGTCAGGCGGCGCGTGCTGGACCTCGACCTTGCTCCAGTCGGCATCCAGCTCTTCGGCGAGCACCGCGGAGATCGAAGTATAGGTGCCCTGGCCCATCTCGACTTGCGGCATGATAAGGACGGTATGGCCGCTCTCGTCGACGCGGATGAAGGCATTGGGCGCGAACTTTCCGTCGGTCGTGTCGCGCGGCTGCACCGGCTCGTTGACGGCGGCGCGCAGCGGCAGATGGAAGGCGAGCAGGAAGCCGGTGGCGAGACCGCCGGTCAGAGCTGCGCGGCGGGAGATGCTGTGATGTGCGTTCATGGCGAACCTCAGGACTGACGGCCGTTGGCGGCCTGCTTGATGGCCTCGCGGATGCGCACATAGGTGCCGCAGCGGCAGATGTTGCCGGCCATGGCGGCGTCGATGTCGGAATCGTCGGGGTTCGGCGTTGCCGCCAGCAGCGCGGCGGCCGACATGATCTGGCCGGACTGGCAGTAACCGCACTGGATCACTTCGGCATCGAGCCAGGCCTTCTGCACCTTCGCGCCCGCAGGCGTGCTGCCGACGTGCTCGATGGTGGTGACGGCGCGGTTCTCGACCGCGCTGACCGGCAGCACGCAGGAGCGCACCGCCTTGCCGTCGACATGCACCGTGCAGGCGCCGCACTGCGCGATGCCGCAGCCGAACTTGGTGCCGGTCATTCCGAGGATGTCGCGCAGTACCCAGAGCAGCGGCATTTCCGGTGGCGCGTCGAAGGATTTCGTTTCGCCGTTGATGGTAAGAACAGTTGCCATATGCATTCCCCTGCTCGGCGATCGCGTGCGGCGATCACGTCGACGAATTTTGCGCGACCATAATCATACCGATGCGAAACGATGAAGCGTCGAAATTTCCGGCAATGCATATTTGCGCGAACGAGGCGTGAGGCCATGACATTCACGAATTTGTGCGGCGATCGCTGCAAAGGTTTTGGGCCAATTGATATGATAATCGTCATGTTTTGACCCATTTTCGTCGCGTGCGACATCGGCCGCCGCAGACGATCGTGCAAATCCGCAAAATCATGCGAAGACGAAATTCGTGCGATTGAGAAAGTCGGGGACGGCGGCACGTCCTTGCTTGCGGCCATCCTTCGAGACGCCCGCCGTTGGCGGGCCCTCAGGATGAGGACCGAGTGTGCGGCCGTAGTTTTGATGAGCACCGATACGGCTTAGCCTCATCCTGAGGAGACCGCGAAGCGGTCGTCTCGAAGGACGAGGCGCGCGCTCAGGGCCCGCCAAGCTCAAATGCGCAATTTCGGAATAATAGCATTATACCCTTGTTTTGCCCGACGAGTCAACGCGCGCCATGGCATGCCGGCATAAGCCATTGATTTCGCACACCCCGGCTACTGTGCATGGGGTTGTTTTTCAGGTTTTTGATTCAAGGGCCGCAGGAGCGCCCGTCAGCCCTGACGAAAGCCCATCCGGAAGGCGCCCCAATGTTTGCCGCGGACCACGATCGGCGAGGACAGATCCTTCATCAGCACGAACTGCCCGCCGCCCATGTCGCGGCGGTAGGTCTGCAGCAGGAACGGCTTCGTGTTGCCTGCGACCTTCTTCACCGTGCGGTCGGCGAACAGGCGGCGGTTGCGGCAATTGGCGTTGTTCCAGACCGGGTCCTTACCCTGCGGCAGCCGGTAGTTCGGATTGTGGGTCGGCAGATAGCCGCCCCTGGCCCAGGCGACGCAGAACACGATGCGGGGATCGGATTTCTGGATCGGGTCCTGGATCGCGGGCAGCACGCGATCGGTGAACTCGACGTAGTCGGTGAGGTACTGTCTTGGATCGGTGCCAGGGATCTCGCGGTAGTTCTCGTCCATCAGCTGGTCGAGCGTGATCTCGCCGCGGTCGATCGCAGCCTCGAACTCCATCGAAATCCGCTTCGCGGTGTCGACGACGACGCGGATCAGCGGCGCGTCCGACGTCTCCACGCCGCTGTCGGCGATCAGCGCTATCAGGCCTTCGGAGGCGTCGAGCAGCTTCGCCACCCGCTCGTCGGCGTTCTTGAGATCGCGCGAGGACAGGTCGACGCCCCTGGCGAGCTCGTTGAGCTCGCTGATGACGGTGTCGCAATGCCCGAGGTTGGAGGTCGCCGCGCGCGTGACGCTGCCGATCTCCGCCTCCACGGAGGCGAAGCCCTGCTGCACCCGTGTGATGATGCCGGAGATCGCTTGCGCGCCTTCGCCGGCGGTCTTGGCGCGCTGCGACGCATCGCTGCTCTCGCCGATCAGACCTTCGATCTGGCCGTCGAGATCGCGCACGGTGTCGGAGATCTCATGCGTGGCCTGGCGGGTGGCTTCCGCGAGATTCTTGACCTCGCTCGCGACCACCGCGAAGCCGCGGCCGGCATTGCCGGCGCGCGCCGCTTCGATGGTCGCATTCAGCGCCAGCAGATTGGTCTGCTTCGCGATCGCCTCGATCGAGCCGGAGACCTTCGCCACCTGCGCCAGTGCCGAGCCGACGGCGCTGAGGCGCGCCTCGATCCGCTCCACGGCTGCGACCAACTCGGAGATATGGCTGACCGCGGTGTCGACGGCGCTGCGCGATTGCGCGATCTCGCCGACTGCCGCGGACGTCGTGGTCTGCACGGCCTGCGAAGCGTTGGCGATGTCGTGGTTGGCCGACACCATCGTCTCGGCCGTCTCCTGCAGGTGGTGGAACCGTTCCGACTGGTTCGCGACGCGGTTTGCGACCTCCTGGACGTTGCCGGCGATGTCGGCGAGTTCCACGCCGAGGCCGCCGATGCGGTCGGCGAGCTGATCGATCAGCCGCTCGGCGAGCGACCTGTTGGATGCGGTGTCCAATACTGCAAGCTGTGCCTGGGACATGTACGGGCTCTCTCCAGTCAGGGCCGTTGATCGGCTCTCGGCGGCATTCCCATTCCAGTTTCGGCTTAGAGGATGATTCGCGGCCGGTGTCTTGCCCAAGAGTGCACTCGGGACAGCACTACAGCTTGTAGGCCGTGCGGAAGCCACCCCAGTGACGGCCCTGCACGCGGATCGGGACGTCGATCTCGCGCATCATCACCGTGTTGCCGTTGCCCATGTCCCGCGCATAGCTCTGGACCAGGTACGAGCGCAGGTTGCGCGCGGCGGCGAGCCCCGCCGGATCGTTGAACATCCGCCGGTTGCGGCTGTTGGCCGTGTTCCAGGCGACGTCGCCCGGCCGCTGCGGATGCGAATAGATCTTGTTGTGCACCGGCAGGAAGCCGTTGCGGTCGACCATGGCGCAGAACGCCATCCGCGGCTCCCGCGCCAGGAAGGCTTCCTGGAACGGCGGCAGGGCGCGGTCGGCCCAGTCCAGATATTTCGTGCGGAATTGCTGCGGATTGGTGCCCGCGATTTCGAAATAGTCCGTGTCGAACAGGTCCTCCGGCTTGACCTCGCCGCGCGCGACCGCCTGCTCGAATATCTTCGTCAGCGCATTGCCCGCCTCCATGGCACGGGTGACCAGTTCCGTGTTCTCCTCGTGGATCGACCAGAGCTTGTCCTCGATCTTCTCGCCGAGCGCGGCGCCGGCACCAACGAATTGCGCGCGGGCGCCGGCCTTGGACTGCTCGACAACGCGCAGGCGGCAGGCGCCGATGTCTTCGAGGGTACCTTCGATCATCGCTTGCGGCGCAAGCCGGCCTGCGTCCGCGCCGCCGATCAGCACGCCGTCCATCGCGATTTCATAGACCGGCATCACCCCGCGCGCGGTCTCGAACCTGAGATGGCAGGGCAGCCGCTCGGTCTTGCGGCGGTCGGCGTGCTCGCGCTGGCCGAGCAGCACGGCGCAGCGCGATTTCAGCTTTTGAGCAAACGTGGTGACGGCCTTGCCGGCGCTGGCGACGCTCTTGCCATGGGTCTCGGCCGCCTTGGTCGCGGCATCGATCTCGGCCGCGCTCTCGCCGACCGAGATGATGAACTCCGACGCGCTGGCGGCATTTCCGGAAACTTCGCTGGTCGTGGTGTTCTGCTCGGCGACCGCGCCGTTGACGGTGTCGAACACCGGGCGGATCGCCTCGATCGCCTGCGAAATGCGGTGCACGGCATCGGCAGAGCCGGCGGCGTCGCGCTGGAGCGCGTCGATCTTCCTTGTGATCTCTTCCGTCGCTCCTTGCGTCTGCACCGCGAGCGCCTTGACCTCGGTGGCGACGACCGCAAAGCCTCTGCCCGCATCGCCGGCGCGTGCGGCCTCGATGGTGGAGTTGAGCGCGAGCAGCGTCGTCTGCCGCGCGATCTGCGCGATCAGATTGACGACATTGCCGATGGCGGCGGAGGATTCGCGCAGGCGCTCGACATTGGCGCGGGCTTCCTGCGCCGCGGCACTGGCCTCGTCGGCGAGCTTGCCGGCATTGCGGACCTGCGCGCCGATTCCCTGCGCGGACTGGGTGAACTTGTCGGCGGCATGGGCGAAGGTGGAGGCGGTCGACTGCGCCGCGTTGGTCCGGCCGGTCAGGGCATCCGTGCGGTCGCGAATGGCGGCAAGCGTCGTGGCGGTCGCCTCGGCGCCGCCGGCCACCGAATTGGCGGCGCGCTCGAGCTGGCGGATCATGGCGCCCAGCTCGAGTTCCAGCAGTTCCAGGATTTCCCGGGCCGAATCACTTTCGGCGGCCGGGGCGGTCGCGGAATCGGTCGCCGGCTGCCGAGCCTCCAGGGCTGTCGCAGGCGCAGCCGGGTCCGGCAGACGCTTCCGAAATAATCCGAACGCCATCGGGCCTCTCTTGTCGGAGAACGGTCGGGCGCTATTTTCGCAGCCCGGAATGAAATCAGGGTTAACGGTGCCTGACCTCTAGGCACGGGCGAGTACGGTGTTACCTTAAAGTCGTAGAGCCTCTTTCATTCCGGTGGGTTGGCGGCCTATAAGGCCGCGCTTCCCACGTTCACCTTGGCGCACGATTCCTTTACGAGACCACGCATGGCCGGACATTCCCAATTCAAGAACATCATGCACCGCAAGGGGCGGCAGGATGCCCAGAAGTCGAAACTGTTCGGCAAGCTGGCGCGGGAAATCACCGTCGCGGCCAAGCTCGGCACGCCCGACCCCGCCATGAACCCGCGCCTGCGCGCCGCCGTGATCGCCGCGCGCCAGGAGAACATGCCGAAGGACAACATCGAGCGCGCCATCAAGAAGGCGCTCGGCAGCGATGGCGAGAACTATGACGAGATCCGCTACGAGGGCTACGGTCCCGGCGGCGTCGCCGTCATCGTCGAGGCGCTGACCGACAACCGCAACCGCGCCGCTTCCGACATCCGTTCCTTCTTCACCAAGTCCGGCGGCAATCTCGGCGAAACCGGCTCGGTCTCGTTCATGTTCGACCGCACGGGCGTCATCGAATATGACCGCAGCGTCGCCTCCGACGACGCGATGCTGGATGCCGCGATCGAGGCCGGCGCGGACGACGTGGTCTCGGGCGAGAACGGCCACGAGATCTACGCCTCGACCGAAGGTTACCGCGACGTCGCCAAGGCGCTGGAAGCCAAGTTCGGCGAGCCGCGCAAGGCCGCGCTGATCTGGAAGCCGCAAAACACGGTCGCCGTCGACGACGAGACCGGCGAGAAGCTTCTCAAGCTGATGGACCTGCTCAACGAGCATGACGACGTGCAGCAGGTCTATGCCAATTTCGAGATATCGGACGCGCTGATGACGAAGATGGGCGGGTAGGAGCGCGCGCGTCAGTTCCACACTCTGCTGTCATCGCCCGCGAAGGCGGGCGATCCAGTATTCCAGAGACGCAAGAGGGATACGGATAAGCCGCGGCGTAATGGATACTCCGCCTTCGCGGGGTATGACGCCCGGGTTTGTACCGCGCAGCGCGGCTCATCCGAGACCTCCTTTCCCCTGTTACTTCCGTTCTGTTTCTGTTTCGCATCCCGCGGCCAGCCGCTATCACTGGCCCATGACTGCGCTCCCGATTCGTGGCCCCGTTCGCATCATCGGCATCGACCCCGGCCTGCGCCGCACGGGTTGGGGCGTGATCGAGGCCGAGGGCAACCGGCTGATCTACGTCGCCTGCGGTTCGGTGGAGCCGCCGGACGATTTGCCGCTGTCGAGCCGCCTGCTCGCGATCCATGAAGGGCTCGCGGCCGTTCTCTCCAATCACCAGCCGATGGAAGCGGCGGTCGAGCAGACCTTCGTCAACAAGGACGGCGTTGCCACGCTGAAGCTCGGCCAAGCCCGCGGCGTCGCCATGCTCGCGCCCGCAATGTTCGGCATCTCTGTCGCCGAATATGCGCCGAACCAGGTCAAGAAGACCGTGGTCGGCGCCGGCCACGCCGACAAGCAACAGATCGCGATAATGCTGAAGATATTGCTGCCCAAGGCCGAGCCGCCGTCGGCGGACGCCGCCGACGCGCTCGCCATCGCCATCACCCACGCTCATCATCGCCAGAGCACGGCGCTGCGGCTGAAGGTGGCGGGTCTCTAATGCGCGTTGTGAGGCACAGATGAGCCGCATGGACGGTGTGCTCCCTCCCCCCTTGTGGGGGAGGGTTGGGGAGAGGGGTAGCCGCAGCGGTGGTGCCGCCGTCATTGACGAGCCTGGCGCGCAGTCCTCACGCCTTCGAGACAATCCCCGTGTGGCACCCCCCTCCCTGTCCCTCCCCCACAAGGGGGGAGGGAACGGACAGACGATGCCGTGCGTCCTTCAAGCGATGGGTGCGCAGCGATGATCGGCAAGCTCAAGGGCCTGATCGATTCCTACGGCGAGGATTTCGTCATCCTCGACGTCGGCGGCGTCGGCTACCAGGTGCATTGCTCCTCGCGCACGCTGCAGCATCTGCCGTCGCCGGGTGAGGCCGCCGTGCTGTCGATCGAGACCTATGTCCGCGAGGACCAGATCAAGCTGTTCGGCTTCCGCACCGACCAGGAGCGCGAATGGTTTCGCCTGCTCCAGACCGTGCAGGGCGTCGGCGCCAAGGTCGCGCTCGCCGTGCTCGGCACGCTCGCGCCGGCCGATCTCGCCAATGCGATCGCGCTGCGCGACAAGGCCGCGGTGGCGCGCACGCCCGGTGTCGGCCCCAAGGTGGCCGAGCGCATCGTCACCGAATTGAAGGACAAGGCGCCGGCCTTCGCCAATGTCGATCCGGCGGTCGTGCATCTCGCCGGCGCCGTCGACGACCAGCGGGCCCCGCGTCCAGTGGCGGATGCGATCTCCGCGCTCGTCAATCTCGGCTACGGCCAGCCGCAGGCGGCTGCTGCGATTGCCTCGGCCTCGCGCAGCGCAGGCGAGAATGCCGAGACCGCGCAGCTCATTCGTCTTGGCCTGAAGGAGCTCGCGAAGTGAATTCCGATCACGGCCTCGATCGCGCGGAGGGTCCAAAGCTCCCGAGCATACAGCGTGCGATATATTTCTTTGGTGTCGTGTTCGCGGGGACAGTGCTAATCGGCATTCTTGCCACGGCTGCATTCTCGGCGTCGGGGTGTCTGCTGACCCGCGTCATCCGTTGTTTTTCGATCTCGCGCGATGCGCCGTATGTTGCGCTCATTGGTTTCAAAATGTGGTCTTTGCCGGGCCTGATCGCCGGTGTTCTTGTCGCTGCGATCATACTATTTCGCGGCCACGTAACATGGTGGAACGTCTTGCTGATCGCTCCGGCCTCGTACCTCGTTCTCGCTTTGGTGTTTATCGGACAGATCGATCAATACATATGGTCTGAACTCCTGCTACAAAGCGCTGTCTTGTTTGTTCTTGTGCAGCTGTCCCTTTTCGTGGGTAGAATGGCCCACAGAGCCCGAGCATGACTACTCCTCCGCGCATGGTCTCGCCCGAGCGCCGCAGCGATGATGTCGGCGACACCGCGCTCCGTCCGCAATCGCTGTCCGATTTCGTCGGCCAGCAGCAGGCGCGCAAGAATCTCTCGATCTTCATCGAGGCGGCGCGCAAGCGCGGCGAGGCGCTGGATCACGTGCTGTTCGTCGGGCCGCCCGGCCTCGGCAAGACCACGCTGGCGCAGATCGTGGCCAAGGAGCTCGGCGTCGGCTTTCGCGCCACATCGGGGCCTGTCATCGCCAAGGCCGGCGATCTCGCGGCGCTGCTGACCAATCTCGAAGAGCGCGACGTGCTCTTCATCGACGAGATCCATCGCCTCAGCCCGGCGGTGGAAGAGGTGCTCTATCCCGCGATGGAGGATTTTCAGCTCGACCTCATCATCGGCGAGGGCCCGGCGGCGCGCTCGGTGAAGATCGAGCTGTCGAAATTCACGCTCGTCGGGGCCACGACGCGCGCGGGCCTTCTCACCAATCCCCTGCGCGACCGCTTCGGCATCCCGGTGCGGCTCAATTTCTACACCATCGAGGAACTGGAAAGCATCGTCAGCCGTGGCGCGCGCGTGCTCAATGTCGGCATGAGCGCGGACGGCGCCAACGAGATCGCGCGCCGCGCCCGCGGCACGCCCCGCATCGCCGGCCGGCTACTGCGGCGCGTCCGCGATTTCGCCTCGGCGGCGGATGCCGCCACGATCGACCGCAAGATCGCCGATCACGCGCTGAGCGCGCTCGAGGTCGACGCCGCCGGGCTCGACGCCATGGACCGCCGCTATCTCACGACCATCGCGCTCAACTATGGCGGCGGCCCGGTCGGTGTCGAGACCATGGCCGCCGCGCTGTCCGAGCCGCGCGATGCGATCGAGGACATCATCGAGCCCTATCTGATCCAGTGCGGCTATCTGCAGCGCACTCCGCGCGGCCGGCTGCTCACCTCGCACGCCTTCCGCCATCTCGGTCTCGCCGAGCCCAATCGCGATCCAGCCCAATTCGGCCTGTTCGGCACCGAGCAGTCCGAGGACGACTGACTGCCGCAACCGGTGAACCCGCCGGTTCAATCCCATTACTAATCCGATGTGCGGCGCACGGCATCGCCGCTCTCGCATACGGATTGGAGTGGGAAGAATGGGGCTGACGGGCGACGCTGGATTGCTCGAGGTCATCGCGGCTGCGCCGCAGCTGCAGACGCCTGATGAGACGGAGGCGTTCCTGGACCCGATGCCGCTCGGCGAGCTGGCGTCGATGTGGTGCGCGCTTCAACGCGTCAGCCGGCGCGACCAGGTCGGCAGCATCTGGGCCCTGAAACTCTATTTCGACCGTCTGCCGCACCGCCGGCCGCAACAGGCGCTCGAACTCGTGCTGGAAGTGCTCAAGTCCGAGGCCGACAAGCCGACCGTGATGCAGCTCAACGACAAGTTCCTGCTGTCGCTGCTCTACGCACACGGCGAGGAGGTGATCGCGCGCATCGAGCACGAGGCCGGGCACAATGACCGGTTGCGCTGGCTGCTCGGTGGCGTGCATGTCGATCCCGACGACCCCTTGATGTCGCGTATTGCAGGACTTGCCGACAGCAAGGCCTGGCAGGCCGATCATCTGGCGCAGCGCACGCCGCGCGAGCCGCTCGATTTCGCCAACATGTCGACCGCCAGGCTCGCGCGCGCCTGGGTCGAGCAATATTCCAAATCCGAGCGCGACCAGGACGACAATCTGTTCGCGATCATGGATTTCGAGCGAGACCTGCGCGAGGATGATCCCGACCGGATGATCGACCTGATCCTGGAGATCCTGAAGATCGAAGCCAATCCGGTATTGCTGTCGCTGCTGGCCGCAGGTCCGCTCGAAGATGTGATCAGCGCCGGCACGATCGACCGCATCGAGCGTGAGGCGCGTGTCAATGAACGTTTTCGCGATCTGCTCGGCGGTGTCTGGTACTACCGGGCGTCGGACGAATTGAAGACGCGGCTGGATGCGCTGGTTGGCGAAAGCCGTTGGTGATCCCCGTGCAGGCGTCTGCACGGGGATGCAGATTATCTGCACGAGCCCATCCCAATTCTGCTTCAATCGCATCGCATCGAGAAGCTGCATCGGAAACGGGCTTCCATGATCACGCGCCGTCATCTCATCCGTTCCATCGGCGGTCTGTCCGCCCTCGGCGTCTCGACGGCCGCCTACGGCGTCGGCGTCGAGCCGATGCTGCGGCTCCGCGTCACCCGCTATCATCCCACGCCGCGGCAGTGGCCGGCGGATCTTCCGTTGAAGATCGCCGTCATCGCCGACCTCCATGCCTGCGATCCCTGGATGCCGCTCGACCGGGTCGCGGCCATCGTCGACCGCACCAACGCGCTGAACGCCGACCTTATCGTTCTGCTCGGTGACTATGTCGCCGGCCTGCATCAGGTCACGCGCATCATTCCGTGCAGCGAATGGGCGCGCGTGCTGGCCGGCCTCAAGGCGCCGCTCGGCGTCCACGCCGTCATGGGCAACCACGACTATTGGGATGACAGGACGGTGCAGCGGGCCGGGCAGGGAGTGACCGTCGCGCATCGCGCGCTGGAAGCGGCCGGCATCCCCGTCTACGAGAACGACGTCGTGCGCCTCACCAAGGACGGCCGACCGTTCTGGCTCGCCGGTCTCGGCGATCAATTGGCCTTTCTGCCGGCGCGCCGCTTCCGGAGCATAGTGCGCTTCGGTGCCGACGATCTCAATGCGACGCTCGCCAAGGTCACGGACGATGCGCCCGTCATCCTGCTCGCGCATGAGCCCAACATCGCGCCGCGCGTGCCGGCGCGTGTCGCGCTGCAACTGTCCGGCCACACCCATGGCGGCCAGGTCCGCCTGCTCGGCTGGTCCCCCGCTGTGCCGCCGCAGCATGGCGTCCGCCTCGCCTATGGTCATGTCAGGCTGAAATGCGACGTCATCATCTCCGGTGGCCTCGGGTGCAGCATCATGCCGCTGCGCGTCGGGGTGCCGCCGGAGATCGTCGAGGTGAGGCTGGGGCGGGCCGCGCCGGTTGTGTCCTAACACGCTTGCGCGGACCGCGGTTTTTGCGCAAAACGGGCCGACAGCGACAAGCGAAGAGGCTCACGACGTGACTGCCCATCTGGACGGCGAGATCCGCGACGGCCGCCACCACATGCAGGTCCGCGTCTATTACGAGGACACGGATTTCTCGGGGATCGTCTATCACGCCAACTATCTGCGCTACATGGAGCGCGGACGCACCAATCATCTCAGGCTGATGGGCGCCGAGCAGCAGGCGCTGTTCGAGCAGGTCGAGACGGAGGGCGCAGGCTTTGCCTTCGTCGTCCGCTCGATGCATCTGGATTTCCTCAAGCCCGCACGAATGGACGACGTGCTCGACGTCGTGACCTGGCCGGTCGCGGTGAAGGGTGCGTCCATCATGCTGGCGCAGGAGGTGCGGCGCGGCCACGACGTGCTGGTGAAGGCCGAGGTCCGCGTTGCCTTCATCAGCGGCGGTCGCGCCCAGCCGATTCCGAAGTCGATACGCACGCTGATGAAGGCCGATCTGATTTCGTGATCGCCCGATAAGTGATCGCCTGATTTGTGGTGGCCTATCGACTCCGCCAATCGGGGCGATAAATTCACGGCCCGATCAACCGATGAGGCCATCATGTCGCGCCCGCCGCTTCCACCTTTCACCCGCGAGACCGCTGCGCAAAAGGCCCGCATGGCCGAGGACGCCTGGAATTCACGCGATCCGGTCCGCGTGTCGCTCGCCTATACCGAGGACAGCCGCTGGCGCAATCGTTCCGAAGTGTTTCAGGGCCGCGAGGCCATCGTCGCGTTCCTCACCCGCAAGTGGGAGAAGGAACTGGACTACCGGCTGATCAAGGACCTCTGGGCCTTCGATGGCAATCGCATCGCGGTGCGCTTCCAGTATGAGTGGCACGATGCCGGCGGCCAGTGGTATCGCTCCTACGGCAACGAGCAGTGGGAGTTCGATGAGCACGGGCTGATGAAGCGGCGCGAGGCCTCGATCAACGACGTCGCGATCGCTGAGAAGGATCGCCGCTTTCACTGGCCGGCGCCGGGCCCGCGGCCGGCCGATGTGCCGGGGCTGGGCAGCGATCCGTTCTAGAATTTTACAAGCGGTGCTCTTTCACCCTCTCCCCTTGTGGGTCTTGTGGGAGAGGGTGGCTCGCCGCAAAGCGGCGAGACGGGTGAGGGGTCTCTCTCCGCGCATTCAATGACAGCGAACTCGCGGATGGATACCCCTCATCCGGCGCTTCGCTGTCCAGCGGATGGATGGGTAACAAACCAGACCGGATGGATAGGTAACAGTCGTTCATGGTTCGGTCCGCTGCGGCGCTGCGCTAGCGCAGCGCCGCAGCGTTGAT